>Ga0209149_1000794_pt1 | contig 14188 bp, 11 predicted proteins | sample WorMetTyACAVOLI2_FD_187423 | JGI IMG/M metagenome (GOLD analysis project Ga0209149, IMG submission 187423) | Marine gutless worms symbiont microbial communities from Max Planck institute for Marine Microbiology, Germany - Olavius algarvensis... ... | reverse complement strand
TGTTATTGTTAATGTAGAATTTTTTATAAGTATTTAAATGTTTTGTAGTTGTTGATGACATGTTATTTTGTATTGTAACTTTCAACCTATGGTTGCATTTCAATAAATTACTTACTTACTTACTTATACGTCTAAATTATGCATACACATGAAGTCAATTCGCCTCTTAGCGCCAAGTACTAAGCATCACAACACTTGATGTCGTGCTCAGGGACGTTAGTTCGATATTGACATCCTGCTCGAGATTATTATATGCATTGCGAGTTCTCCGTGACCACGGACTGCCAGCCAGCTCGCTCCTAGATGTTTTTCGCGCTACGATTCTCGCGAAGATACGTCGTTACTGGGGGTCGTCCGATTTTATTAAGCTTTTGAGAAATTTTAGACATTGGACAATCAAAAGCTGTTTCATTTTCTCAATTCTCACCTCACTTGTGCTTGTGCACTATCCAGCCAAACCAACCAACACAAAAATAGCATCTTTTTATTCAATTGCTGTACAAATACACATTCGTCCATAATTAAATTGACAACTTCCTTTACTCGTCCAGTGCCTATAGCAGATGTTCGAAGTGTCGCCTATGCGCAAACACACGACAGACTCTTTCTCCACTGTCCGTCGTATTGCTATCAGCCCTACCGTATCGAAAGTATTTAAATATTTTCTGGACATGTATAAATGGCTTTTATCGCGCGTCATTATATTGACGCGCTATATTGATATAGCAATTCTGTCCGTCCGTCCGTCACGTTCCGGTATTCCATGGAAACGGCTTAACATATTGTCATAGTTTCTTCGCCACGCGGTAGCTCAATGATTCTATTTTTATGAGTATCAAACAGCTTTGCGAAATTCCGACAGGGTTACCCCCTGCGGGGCGCTAAATACAGATGGGGTATAAAAATTTCGGGATTTTCGACCAGTAACTGAGCGCTATTTCGCCACAATCTATGTGCAATCGACATCTCGAAAGCCTTGCATGCATATACCAAGCTCAGCCTTTAGACAGGTTATTGCCTTATTCTCCAACTGTCGTACGTGAAACTGGATAAAACGTATATCCAAACATCTTTCAGACATCATTCTGTATGAAAGAAGGATCCGTTTTGTCGCCTATTCTGTTTGCATTGTACAATGTGCCCCAAAAAAGTAAGCCCCTTGATATTTGATAATAACTTTGTCAAATGCGGATCGGTTTCCAAAATTATTTTACCAGATGATTCGTAGGAAAATTACACCGCAATTCCACCTCACCTGCAATACGTTGCTACACTACCTTTTGAAATTCGAAAAAACAACAACGTTACCGAATTTTCACGTTGAACGTGACAATTAATATGTTTAACAAAAAATTAATGTGAGATCATACGTAACGTGCCACAGAAGTATTGTAATAATGATTTTACTTCAAATATGTACAACACACACACAGTATAACGTAGAAAGAATGACGACGGTGCGAAGATAATCATGGTGAAAAAATCACTATTATGCAACAACGTTCAACTGAACAACGTTCAACTGCTGATTCGAGACGTCGTCTAACAAACTTCAAACTGTTAGTCAGTCAGTCAGTGTCAGCAGTCTTGAGACAGTCTGTATAACTACTGTTAAATTTTAAATTAATTATTAATTGTTCAAACTGTCCTCAGGAACACGTCAACAGTTTGTTGAGGATGCTGTCAAAATCAGTAATATTTTTGGACTTTCGACTTTTACAAGGTAGTGTAGCACCATATTACAGGCGAGGTAGAAATCGTTGTGATGTGTACATAGAGAATTTTCTTACGAATCAACTGGTGAAAGAATTTTTAAAATCGGTCCACATTTGCCGAAGTTATTATCAAACACCAAGGGACATACTTTTTGGGACACAGATGACGTCGGCAAGTTGTGTTCTGTAAACCCAGGACATCACACCATTTTATACGCAGCCGCGATATTCTCATGATTGCTCCGTCTGTCACCGAACTTAACGAGAAACTTAGCTTTCGCCAACAGGTCGCGCTCAGCATCGCATAAAGCTCCTTTGGCACAATACGGCAGTAGAAATAATTGCTCACATGTGACGTGCGAGCGTTGTAATTGACTTCTACATTATATATGCTGTATTTTTAATAAACACACAATTACCGCTGAAATGACTTCGAAGCTGCAAGGAACCAGGTCATTGGTGATGGCACAATTCATTAAATAAGTAAGTAAATAAGTAAGTAAGTAAGTAAGTAAAAAGTCGATTTATATAGCGCATCGTCTTGAAACCTATAATCTTGTACCATTTTCTAGACATTTGACGCTGAATTATATCGTGACCTTGATATATATATGTCAGAGGTCACTCACCCTGCGAATTTGTGCAGAGTAGATACATTGCTGAAACCTACAGACCCGGAACTATCTTTTTGCCGCTGATAGTATGGGTCTACCTTCATTCGCTTCTATATACGCAGCGATCGAGCCCCGATCCCCGAGAAAAAAATCTATAAAGGTAAGGTGGTGCGTTACAGTCGTTCAAGCCTTCAAGGTCATGTCACTGAAATTGCTACCAATCGAAAGCCCGTATGGATTTCCTATTAGTCTTCTATTGTAACTACATCACGTGTCTATCTTCGATCACTTCCAAAATATAACGATTTATCATCGAAAATCTATGTTTTTCTCCGCCGTTTTTACCCACCGCAGTCTCATTTGAAACATGTCGCAAAGGAGTTTCCCTCAGATGTAGGGTATGAAAGTTGTTATCATAAAAAAACTAGAGTCCCTGTGCTACTCGTTGGTGAAAACTCCGTGATGGTATGCTATAGTAGGGTTTAACGTCCCACTCGACACATTATAGGTCATCTCGGAGACGATTTTACGGGTCAGACGACCCAACCAACAGTGTCGTAGCACTGAAGGACGATGGTTGGTCACCCACGTCAAGGCCAATCCCACCAGACTCAGCTCACTAAAAATTTAGAGAAGGATGTAAGCAAAAACAAATTAATATATAGCACCACGAAGACCAAAGACACAGAGGCGCTCAGAAGACAGAAAACTCCGTGAAACGTGATCATACGGTCATTACTTTTGCCCATTAACCCTTTAATCGCCACATTAAAACCGCAGAGCAACGGACCATCATATAGCAATACAGTGATTGGTACACTGGCGTTGACGGGTGGGCTGTTACATTTGGTACAGCGAGGAGGGGACTGGGCGGGACCGCAGCCCACCCAGACCCCTCCTCGCTGTAACAAATGTAACAGCCCACCCGTCAACGGCCAGGTGGTCCAACTTCGTATTATTCGATGTACCGTACCACTATAATTGCCTTTGGAGTCTAAAGGGTTGATAGCGTGTAACGACCAGACAGACACGTTGCGCTCTGGCATGGTTCAGCGCGAAAAAAATCCGTTACTTCGTGCGAAAATGAACTGCATTGTGCAGACATGTTCATTAACACTGTTGTATGCGTGTTGACCTCGCTCGCTGTGACGTAAATTGTGCCCACATTCTTAGTCTGTCTGGTCAATCGATCTCATTGGTTAGCGACAGAAAAATACTTTCAGTTCGTATTTTTTCTTACTTGCTCGAGAGTGCTCTCCTGCTCAGTTAACGCTCCTTTCATCGTTCAGCAAACGCAATATTTGGTAAAGTCGGAAGAACTGTGTCACAAGAGTCAGTTCCGTAATTAAGACTAAAGTCTAGATGTATTCCAGTCCAGGTATCTCATTGGTTAGCGACAGAAAATACCATCAGTGGTACGGTCTGGAGGTATCATGCCCACTCAAACAGCGTGACGTCATATCATTAGACTTTGTTGTAACAGACTGTTCATTCATGAAATTATTTCAAACGTATGACATAAATGTTGTGAAAGTTTATCAAGACCTTTCTAAAGTTAAAGTACCCAGTACTAGTACTACTAGTATATGAGTACTAGGAAATTATTGGACAGATATAATGAAACTACAATATCGTTATCTTTTATATACACTGTGTCCACACAAAAAAAACAAAGCCAGAGTATTTTTAGCATAATTTTATTAAGAACTGATGATATTTTACAAAATGTGTAGGAATTATTCCTGAGTCTACTCAGGGCACAACTACAGTTTCATTTTCAATGAAGCCTGTGTAATACGTTTACCTGAGACGCTTTATTTTAATGACGTCTTGCAGAACTGAAACAGAGACTGTTAGTCGAATGAAGAAAGCTGCGCCATTCGATTGTTGCAGCCATCAGTCAGCGGTGTCGCCGTCTTTCTGCTTCTGTCAGGACTCACGGTGGACATTTTGAGCATATTTCATGGTATTTCGTGGTACAATGTGTCAAGTTAATGCTGAGAATTTTTGAATTTAGGGTTTTACTGTCTGACTGTTTTGTTTATCGCCAAAATGTAACGTGTCTGAAAGGTTTTACCAAGTATGGTCATTACGCAGGTGAGGTGAACGACAAAATCATACTCATATTCGCAGTTGTCTCTTAAATTGCTGTGCCAAAAATTAGAACGTTTAGTTGCGGTTTGATGACGCTATGCTAAAAAGTAATTGGCTTTGTTCTTTTGTGGACACACTGTACATGTATATTTGCATATGTAAGTTAAGTTTCTTATATTTATGTTTGGTGTTTTTTATCCTACCATTCATGGTGAATAAAGATGTCTATAATGCTCGGCTGCAGACCACTCTAGATTTCAGCCACTCGCTGCTCGAGTTCGTTGATATTGTTAATCCGCGTCTTGTAGGCCAACACACAGTGCTGTATGACACCTCAAATCTTGTAGTCGCCGGGGTTGAGGTGCGGACTGTCGAATGGCACTATAGCTCAGGAGACAAGAAGCTCAGCTATCGCAGATAGGCTGCGCGATGCCTCGTATTGTTGAGTATTTTCGTTAGTCGCTGAAGGCTGCTCTAAGTAGAAGAATTAATATAGTGACTTTCGCAAATCTAGGCTCCGTCCGTCTACCAAGTTTGTAGTTCGTAGGCCTTCGCATTCGGAAGATACGGCGCATTTAGTGTGTCAGCTGTCTATCTACAACAGTTTACCAGTTATTCGAACCACAATATTGCAAAAAATCGTCATTTTTACGTACCCAGGCCTTCATTTTCTGTTTGCCCTGGAGACGCCCCTGTGGCAATCACGCAAAATGTTGCATGAATGAAAAGACAATTCACTGCTTGCCAAACTCCTCGCAGCATATATTCAATAGTTTCCGAGTTATACGACGCGTAAGTCAATGCGTAAGTCCAAAAATCGCTATTTTTACCACATTTTTGTTTCCCCGGGGGATGCCCCTGGAGCAATCACGCTAGATGTTGTATGGATGGAAAGAGAATTCGATGCTTACAAATTGCTTCGCTGCATGTGCCCATCTAACTATAACCGTTTCTGAGATAGAGCAAGATATTGGTCGAAAAATTCCTGATTTTTTTCATACCCCCTTGCATCCGACGCCCCCGTTCCCGACGAAATAGCGCCACCCTGTTTGGTGTGGAAAAACTAGAATGGCTTGGTTACCCGATGGTGAAAAAACTTCGAAGATATCTTTATTCGTTTTGGCGCAACTCACGAACGTGACAGACGGACAGACGAACAGACATGCCGGCAATAGCCGCGCTATGCATAGCATCGCACGGCGAAAATGATGCAGTCGGGAGTTTGGCGCTGCAGCTGTCGAATTGTGTCAGATGCACCGATGCGTTGTCTTTCTCGAAGACAAAATTGTTCCCCGCGACGTGTCCGCTAGCAGGTAACATTTGCCGATATAGTAGGACATCCCAGTAATACTCTCAGTAATACTAAACGCCTTTCAATAAATTAGCCTTTTATACGCAGAACAGTCTTAGGTTAAATGACGTTCTTTCATTTCATTGCACATAACTATGTCTGATACTGTAATTCTGGCTTCTGTCTATATCTATCTGTGTATCTGTTTGGTTATAGATATCTCGGCGACGGTGACACTGATCGGCATGAAAGTTTGCACGACGGTTTGCATTTCGTGCATCCGGACACAAAGCCCCCCCCTTGCGGTGGCATAGCTTTAGGGGTCACCAAATGCGAAACTGAACAAGTAGTTCTGCGGTAGCAAAGAGGCCGCGCGATGCTTCGTGTCTGTCAGTAGTTAGCTTCATTGCTTCAATAGTACGACACCTCGAGCGCAGTTTTTTTTTTATTATTACTTACTTCGGCTTCGGATTTACTAGTGCGTACAATTCGATTCTGGTCTGTTGTCTTCGGCGTAACGTCGAGCCCTGCTGTCATACACAAGATTCACGGTCTACCGTGATTGTGTAATGTGCATAGTGCGAGACCGCGCTTGGTCGGTATCGCACTGTGGAGCCACGGACGACGGTGACTGGTTATCACGCGTGGCGATTGGTGGTCCAATACCCGCATACACGCGCATACCTGCAGTAAACCAAAAGCCGGCCGCATGTGCGATCTACAAACCACAGTGCAGCAGTTATTGATCGCAAAGCCAGATATTCGTTGAGAATCGAGATTTTAGCCTACCCCACCTGCATTCGACGCCACCGTTGGGGGGATTCCCGTCGGAATATTGCCATGCCGTTTGGTATATGGAAAAACTAGAATGGTTTGTCTACCCGAAATGAAAAATGTTGAAGATATCTTTATTCGTTTCGACACAATGTACGAACGTGACGGACAGACGGACAGACACCGCATGATAGCTAAGGCCGCGCTTGATGCATCGCGCGGCAAAAAGGGAGAGGGGTCGGTTTTGGGCATCCAACAAGCCATTTGATCGCAAATAGCTCGCAAACGGTAAGTCGGAGCGTTACATGTCAATTAGAGCTTAACATCGGCTCTACGAGAGCTATCTAAAAATGAAAATGAGCATTTTTGCAATATCACCTGTGACAAACGCAGGAGCACTGATGCGTGGTAGAACAGCGCTCATGTATCAAGTATTTTCGGTCGACAGAATCGGATGCACCGTCGGAGTGTTGACGGCACATTACTTCTGTCCAGCAGTGATGGACCGGATACTCGTCGACAATCGCGAGTTTTTCATACACCACGTGCATTCGACCCCGCCGTTAATTTTAATAGCTTCGAGTACGCTAGATAGAGGCATACAATCAGCGACGGAGATGTTGGCCTCAAAAGGGGGCGGGGTACGTGTTGCACATAGTTTTAACTGCACCCCTCGTTTGTCGATATGCGTTTTGCTGACGCACTTGTTATTTTTAGTCCATCTTATGTCAAGTGGACAGAACACAGCAGGTTAGAAAATACTGTGTCAACTTCCTGTTCTGACTTATGCGTGTGAAATATGGCAAATGTCATCAGTGGAATACCGTTGTGTTGATGAATATGGAACAACAGTTTCAGACGGACATTTAATTGTTGTTGGAGAGAGAGAGTAGGCCTACGTCTGGGTTACAATTTATTGTAGTTGCCTCCCTGTCATTCATAATGGAACAACAAACCATTTTGTTTTATCACCGAATACTAAGAAGTTGTAATTTTGTTCTCCGCATCTTACTTCAGCTCAAATGTGGTTATATTTCGTCTTCACTGGCAAAATATAACACTCCTTCACTGTCAGTGCCACAGTACGTAATAAAGTCGTGTGTTTTGAATACTTTTGTCTTAAAGTCAATGAATGCAGGCCATGTTTCTGTCAGTCAGTAGTAATCAGTGGCTCGTGTTGTACTATTTTATTAGTATTGTAGTATTTTAGTATAGCTTCTGTATATATATATTTTTTCTCGTTTTTTAGATATGTTTAACTATGTGTGTGATGCCTTTGGCATAACAAACGATGATAGTACCGTCATCACGTGAGTGCATGAATATATGACCTTCAGGGATAGATCTAATGAAAAACGCACAGAAAGGAAATGAATGACTTCAGCCTTGAGCAGTTCTACAGTCAGTATAGATAATGTGGAGACGAAGAAACAGCCATTTCTGCAGTACACAAACATCTTTCCATTGCAGTCTGTCAGGAAGTGCAGTGAATGTAGGCGGGATAACCAGGAAGGCGGACAGGATGAAAATCGCTTATATCCAGCATCCGCAGCACGGCAGTATAAAGCACTTGCACAATCTGATGCGTATAGTGCGGCAGTCCGGCGACATCTCGATCTGACAGACGTCATTCCAGCCGATTCATATCGGCTACGAAGGAATCAAACGGATACAGCGACAAATGACACACACACACACACACATTGTATTGTATTATGTCTATGTTTTATAGGCATGCATCAGGCCTAATAAAAAGTCTCGTGGACGTGATGAGTGTGCATGGTGGATAGCGGAATGGTCCACGAAGTATTTTACTGCGTATTTTACTACTCCCGCGAGCGGCATAGCAGGCGAGATAGCAACTGCAATCGATTCGACGAACGACTGCTATAGGCCACTGTAAATATTCCGCCATGACGGAGAAAAAACCAAAGGATTAGATTATCAGTAAGACGGCACGAAACCGACTGAATACAGGGTGTGGTTAAAACGCACCACAATGAAAACTGCAATTTCTCAATTAAAGACATTTTATTATTATGAAACTTTTTTTCACAATTATTCACATGGGTTGTTTGCAGTAACAGTACGCGCATTTAGTCGTACAAACGCGCATGTGCCGAATGTCAGAGAAACCGCGCGATGCTCCCTGTCATGTGAAAATTTTTCTCAGTTAATTCCGTATGATGGTTGATAACAAGCCTGTGAAAGTGTCGTCGCCGTCTATAATAGTGATCGTCAACTTCAAGTGTTGTAATGGAAGTCGGTGTTATCAACAACACCCGTCGATCACATTGGCTTTACACTAGATTACCTGCTGATAAGGTCGGAAATGTGCATTTTTTCGCTGTTTTTTTTCCTCAAAGATTGTTCGTCTCTGACTTACCTGCGCAATTTGGTATAAAAACTACAGTTTCTGGGCTACGATCCTACGGTTATTAGTTTTGGCGCATTACCAGCGCGTGACGGACGGACAGACATATCGCTCGTAATTAGTATGCGCTCTGCATATGAGAGATGTGCGGGAATGACTTTCGTGTACCAATTCCCTCAAATTTCCATGACTTCGTACCCATTCCCATTCCCTGGAATGGGAACGAATGTGAATTCCCATTCCCTTCCCGACCTTGGGAAACCTTAGACGCGCATAAATTTCCATTTATTCTGGAAAAATAATCCCGATTCCCTCTCACTCCCATTCCCACTGAAACAAGAAGAGTTTCAAACAAGAACTTCGCTATCGCAAACAGATCGCGCGTCGGCTGCGCACACGATACGTTCAGGGCATGCCTAAATATTACCGTGACCTTGAAATCTAGGTTAATGGTCACTGAAGGTCACTGGAAACGGAACCATTGGATAGATAATACACGACTTACTATTAGTCGAGTTATTTGACGTTGAATGTTATCATAACCTTGAAATGTGGGTTAGAGGTCACTCAAGGTCATTGAAACTGGAACTGGTGCCATTCAAAAGCTTGGGTGCGGTTTCCTATTCGCCTTTTATAGTAGCCGTTTGTGAGATATTTAGCGTCAATGAGTGGTGTGACCTTGAAAACAGGGTTAGGGTTCGTTCAAAGTCATTGGAAATGGCACCATTTGATAGATCGCATACGAGTTCGTATTCGCCTTCCATAGTAACTATGGCGCTATCTTGTATCGTTTGCGAGATATAGCGACTTATTGGTAGAAAATAGCGAAATTTTATAACCCACCTGTATTTATCACCCCCGAAGGTGTTTGACGCTGGTAAAACTAGAATGATTGGGCTACCGTATGGTGAAAAAATTATGACAACATGTTAAGCCTTTTTCATGTAATACCGGAACTTGTCGGACAGACGGACGGACGGACGAACGGACAGAATCGCTATATCAATATCGCGCGTCAGTGTGCTGACGCGCGATAAAAACTCTTGTAAGTGATGCACAGAGAAGAATGATTTTCGTTAGAATGAGCACACAAAATCATTCACTATTATAGCACGTTAGTCACTCACAGTACACATTAATGAAGTGAAAATGACATGCTTTTGTGAAGGTCAGGCCAATGTAGGCCTAAAGTTAAAATGGCTGCGCTTTTCCAGTTCACGTATTACTGAACATAAACTTATATGATAGGGGCCGACGTTGAAAAGCTGGAATATAGCTCTATCCCCATTCCCATACTGTTATTCCCACTCCCATTCCCATGATATAGTCACTGTCACTCCCACTCCCGTAGGAATACCATGGGATCCATGGGATCCCTTATTGCTCCAATTCCCATGCACATATCTACTGCATATGCTTTGCTGCCGCGCATAATAAAATTGTGTTAATCTGCACAGAAATTGTAAGAATTAAAATACAGATAAGTACGCTATCCAGACTACATACGCACATCCATCCATGACAAATTTTGGCCTACTAAAAATGAGTGACAGGTAACTCGTGACATCAGTCTAGGGGCCTATCATACATAACACTTCGTGTTAGGTATGCTGTGGGCCTATACATGGTGACCACGATTTCCAGTTCTTTAAATTTAGCAATTTAATAGCTCTGTTTAGCCAAAGCCCAGTTTCGCAGTGTTTTAGTACGCATTTTATCTCCATAGAACATTTTAGGCCTATCCATTTGATGTACAGCGGTTAACCCTTTTAATGGGCACAGGGAATTATAGTACCACATCGAATAACATGAAGTTGGTACACTGGCCGTTGATGGGTGGGCTGTTACATTTGGTATAGCGCGGAGGGGACTGGGTGGGGCCGCAGCTGTACCAAAAAAATGTAACAGCGCACCCATCAACAGCCAGTGTACCAGTCATGTTATTGCTCTATAATGGTCTGCGGTTTTAATGTGTCCATTAAAGGGTTAAACTATTCGTTCACTAACTATTCTTGCATGGAACAACAGCAATGCCTGAAAGCGACGCGACCAGTAACAATAAATATTTTAGGTCATTCATTTTCCGTGCACCCGCGATTGTTATCCGAAGATTGCACTGTCAACATAAATTGAGAGTTTTTTTGTTATGTCATTGAGTACTTCTGTCTTCCCCGCAGAACAAACTTGATCGAGGTTTTAGACGAACAAACTTTTCGAATCTCAGAAAAGGTTGAAAACCATGGTCGTCATCATCCATAGGCGGCGGAGCCTATACGTCATTTGGCCACTGGCGTATAACTGATACGCCTACCATATCTTTTGGCGTATCAGTTTTTGCATCTATCCGGCTGTTACTGGTCCAGTCGGTCCGGTGTGCTCAGTATCACGGATGAAAACAATTTAGTCATAAAGTAAAGCTAAATGACATTAATTACAAATAATCAAAGACCGCGCAGTTCGTTGAACTTCGTTCCACATTTATACCTATGCGATGACTTGTAATTGTTGTTAAAAAAAGTGCGGCAGATCATAGCTTTTTCTCGTCTCGAAATGCGTTAAAACCGTTTTTGGCGGCGGCTCCGCCATGGACCCCACTGGGGGAGCTTACGGCGCTCCCCCGGACGCCATAGTCGGATGGGGATGGGACATCCCCTCCCCATACTCCCCCCTCGACGCCTTCCCGTCTCGATCTCGGTGCTTACGGCGCCTCCGTCCTCCTGCTGGCCGCTGGCGTGTCACTTTTAAATTCCCTATGCCGCCACTGTCATCATCATACCAATTATAGCGTTGCATTGCATTCGGTCAGTGAGAGAATCGGTTGTATCTAAGTAGACCTGCCTCGAATGACAGCCTGAATGAGAGTGTTCATCGAATTGTCTTTCCGTGTTTCTCGGCTTGTGTGTGTGTGTGTGTTCGTGCGTGCGCTGACGTCCAGCACTGCAGTGTGCCCGGCCGACACGGTGCAGTCAATTAGCAGCGGGACTGACGCCGGCCCCGGAAGCGTCGCGGTCATATTTATGGCCAAACGCGGCAAGAGAGTGCGGAAATAATCGAGGAAACATTAGTGACGTTATGGGTGATTGGCATGAGAGAGGTCAGTGTTGTATCGAGACCGGCTATAAACGACGTCTGACCACGCTGCCGTTACGATACTAACACTAACTCATATGTAGTCCTATACCTACACTGTGTTCAGAAAAAACAGCCATTTTTGTTTTCTTGTATAACTCTTATGAAAAGTAACCAATCTGAATGAAAATTTCAGACAAGGACAATGAATATTTAAGAAGAATGCAAATTATTTTTCGCTCTTAGAATCAGCATTTTATTAGCTATTCTGTCTGTAATTTTCATTCAAATCGGTTACTTTTTCTAAGAGTTATGCAAAAAACCATAAGTGGCTGTTTTTTTCTAAACACAGTGTACATACACAGAGAGCTCCTGAGAAACAATTGTATAGCGTCAGTCGTTCACGATCATTCAAGGTCATCGAAGGTGGCACCAATCGAGTGTCCATATGCGATTTCCTATTAGTCTTCTATTGTAACTATATGCCTACCTTGTGCAAAGAAACAGCCATACCGTTTCAAAGATGTAACGATTTATTGGCCGAAAATCTCCGTATTTTCGCCCTTTTTATCCACCTCAGTTTGTTTGAAATTATCGCAAGGTGCTTCCGTTGGACCTAGGCCATGAAAGTTTGTCTAAAAACTGGAGTCGTTGGCTACCAGACGGTGAAAACCGCACAATCCTACGGTTATTAGTTTTAACGCATTACCAGCGTGTGATCGACGGACAGACAGACGGACACGCCGCCTGTGTAAGTCGCTGTAGCAAGAGCGCGACAATGAAACCACGCGTTGCAGCTCAGGTTGGCGAATGCAATTATCTACCTGTGTTACGTTACGTGCACGCCCAATAATAATAAAATAATAATATCCAAGACATTGTTTATGGTGCTGTTAGCATGGCAGAGCCATTGCGAGAATTCACCCGGTTCATTTGATGGATGTAGAACGGCGCCAAGCGGCCGCCGATCCAAGACCAAGCCAGACGACTTAGGCTGTGAGTCCGCCTGTAGAGGCTGCCAGAATCTACACCTACCATCGCCATTTATTATTATTACTCAGCCCGAAAGCTGATACTCATTTTACCGTCCCACGAATGGTAGAAGGCTGAGTCGACCTAGCTGGCTGGTTACATACCAAGATGGTTTACCCGTCCACAGACAGTCACCCATCCTGGTACTAACCTGGTCTGACGTGGCGCAACTACGTTGATCGAGGCCAACGCGTTACCACTAAGCCAAACCGCCTACCTGAGCGCGCTTTTATGAGAACGTAATCGTGAAGAGGCACTATAACACGTAGGCCTAGTTTTTCATCATCTGCATTAGTTCATAGTGACGTGACACGCGTGTTCATGTTATCAGGGCTACTTCCGTCCGTTGATTAGAAAACACGACCATCGTGGCAGCAGTAGCCTAGCATGCAAGCAACGGTCGACTGTAAATCACGGCAGGTAAATGCGATCATGCGGGGCCAAACTAATAATTACCTCCGACAAAGAAGGAGGTACATGTTTTTGCCCGTGTTTGTTTGTCTGTTTGTCTGTCTGTTAGCAAGATTACTCAAAAACGCGTGCATGGATTTGGATGAAATGTTGCGTGTCGACAGATGTCGGGACATGGATACCAGAACCGGATTGCTTTCTCCAATAATTAGTGCAAAATAGAGCATTGTGTTTCACAAGGTATAGTGGCAACATATGTGCGGTTAGGTGGAAAATTTTACCACCAGACAACTTTTATGATCGTTACCAAACAGCCTGCTAAAAATTATTAAAATCGACTGAACTGGGTCGTAGTTATAGTCCGCCGAAGTTGGCGCATTTTTTTTGAACCACAGTGTATATAACAAACCTAAACATGAAGATTATGCGGCATAACTAGAACTTCTTGGAAATACAATACGGTATAAAGTCCCTTCCACCACGTGAAGTTTTGGCTAGTGGAATTTGATATGGATATGTAGGCCGCAGAACCATCTGACTGTGAGACACTTTAACAGGAGGTAACTGATAATGTAAGGGGTGTTTTGGATCTTTAATTTGTCTAAACATGCTTTGTGTGATCATATCACGACGATCGTCTAAACGTTCAAGGCCAAATTTAGTTAATGACTCAGTATATGAAAGGGCTGGAAACAACAGTTTTAAACAGCGTTTTTGTACACACTCAATATCTTTTGACAGTTTTTTCGTCAAACCAGGATGCCAAACAGGACATGCATATTCAAGAACAGAGCGAATTATAGAGGTATAAACA
>Ga0209149_1000793_pt1 | contig 14196 bp, 9 predicted proteins | sample WorMetTyACAVOLI2_FD_187423 | JGI IMG/M metagenome (GOLD analysis project Ga0209149, IMG submission 187423) | Marine gutless worms symbiont microbial communities from Max Planck institute for Marine Microbiology, Germany - Olavius algarvensis... ... | reverse complement strand
ATTAATTAATCTCCTTATCTTTCCAGTATTGACCGCAAAGTTGATACCTTAGTGTGCCCTATGCAATAAAAATTACGACAAGAATTACTAGTAGGTGCTAACGAACAAAAGATCAATGAAATAGGAATGTTTTAACTAACAGTGAAATGACTGCAAAGTCGATACCTTCATTGTTGTTTTTTTTATATTGACAACAGCTGAAGTCTCTGCTCGCATGCTGTTGCCGTCGCAAAAAGTTCTTTCAGAACGCAGCTAAAATGATTGGACCATGGCAGTTGCTGGCACTTAGAGAGAACGAAACTGCAATGGATGTGAGTACTACCGTGATCTGTATGCACAGTGTGCAGCACGTTGTACGTATAGTCTGGTGTAGATCGTAAACTGTCTACTAATTCTGCTGTGTGAAGTTGTCATTGTGTAAATTCTGTGTCATACTATGTTTGCTGATCTATCTGTGTAATTTACTGGGAAAGTAGCTGAATTCTCGAAACAACTATTAACTGTTTTTGTAGCACTCTATATTGTGTTGGTAGTGACATGCTATTCACGATATCATACGACTCTCAGAATTCGTTTTCTAAGTTTTAATTTCGCTGGGTACTTATTGTGCCTAACAGAGGGATGGCTCAGGCTGAGTAGACCCTAACAGAGGGATGGCTCAGGCTGAGTAGACCTGGGTGCCTGTTTCTGCACTGAGGTGGTTTACCCGTCTTAAGATGGTCAACCATGCGGGCACTAACCGGGCCTGGCGTAGAACAACTATGTTGATCAAGACCAAAGCTGTACCACTAAGCCAAACTGGCAGCCTGCACAATAAGTGAAGACTGTGTTAGTGATTGCCTCTAGGTGTACTATTAAATTCATGTATATTGCGTATCTGATCTGGATTTGCTGACAATGTCTCTCTCCATGCTGAATAGCTAGAGCTTCTTGTTCCCATATTGAAGACAATGGCAAGTGAGGAAGCATCCCTAGGGCTCGAGATGAATTGGCAGAAGACAAAGATACAAGCTTTGGGTTGCATGGAGGATATGCCATTAACCATTAAGGTTCTGGGCCAGGACGTCATGGTGGTTGAGGAGTTTGTCTACCTTGGCTCTCTTATCCACTCAACAACCGGAAGCTCTTGTGACATCATCCGCCGAAGTGCCATCACTCGTGCTGCCATGCAGAGCTTAGAAAATCAGATTTGGAGGTCATAGCTTGCTACCTCAACAAAGTTGAAGCTGTACAACACGTGCAGCTTACCAGTCTTGGTTTAGACTGCTGGGCTATCAAAGATGGACGTACGTAGGATCGATGCACTCGACCAGTGGTGTCTGTGTATGCTGTTGGCATCAAATGGTACCAATTTGTCCAGAACGATGATGTACGGAGGCTAATGAAGGAACCCAAACTCACTGCTATAATCCAGTCGCGCCCACTTACCGTGTTTGGGCATATTATGCGCATGGACGACAATGCAAATGCCAAGAGGATCCTGTTAGCCTCTCCTCCAGCGGACAGGAGAAGAAAACCAGGTCGTCCTCGCATCACGTAGCTTAGAACCGTCCAACAGGATCTGAAACAACACCACCTTACAGTCCCCGAAGCAGCAGATTTGGCTCAGAACCGCCTCCGTGTATGATATGGTGCTACGCAATGTTAGAGTTGCATGCCAGAAACGATGACGACGACGATATTACAGCACTCTGATTGTATTGGTTGCAGGCGCTGTGTGCAGTACTCGAGTACGAGATCTGCGACAACAATGACGTAAAAATGCAGATTATTACGACGTTGCAGAGCACATCACGTGGCAAACGAATGTATGCTGATCTGTGTGAGCGACAGATTCAGCTACGTGAACTGGTTCGTATGTCACACTTTCTCTTATATTAATGTTTTGATAAGCCATGGCAAAAATACAGTGTGTCTCAAAAACTGGACCCCTTTATGTTTTAAAATAACTACCAACAAATCTGGCCCAGCATCAACTGTTTATGGTACACAGCGTCAACATTTTAATTTTCACTTACTGGCACTTGACTTTTTGCAGAATATTTAAGACATAGAACCAGCTGAGGTTTTTGCCGTGGCTGCGAGAACAGAGGCACAGTAACTTAAGGGATGGTGTTCTCACGACTTAGAAGAAATAATGTGATTTAGTGTCAGCCACACGTGCATCTTACCAATATTCCTGTATGGTTTGGACTGCTGGGCGATATACAAAGACGGATGCATGTAGGATCGATGCACTTGACCAGTGGTGTCTGTGTATGCTGCTGGCATAAAATGGTACCAATTTGTATGGAATGATGATGTACGGAGGCTAACGAAGCAACCCAAACTCACTGCTATAATTCAGTCGCGCCGGCTTACCCTGTTTGGGCATATTATGCGCATGGACGAAAACGCAGATGCCAAGAGGATCCTGTTAGCCTCCCCTCCGGCAGACTGGAGAAGACAACCAGGTCGTTCCCGCATCACGTGGCTCAGCACCGTCCAACAGGATCTGAAACAACATCACCTTACGCTCCCAGAAGCAGCAGATTTGGCTCAGAACCGCCCTATGTGGAGGATGATGTCGATGTATGACGCTACACAATCTTATAGTTGCATGCCAGAAACGACGACAACGACAGCATGTAGTTTGGTCATTGCACTTCAGAGGACACTAACAGTAACTATAACTTCGCAAGTAATTGAGAACTTAACTTTTAAGAGTATAAAGTTTAGTCAAAGTGTGACCTTATGTGCTTATATGCATTTCTTCAGTAACATGTTAGCACAGGCTATGACTGCTGTTGTAATAATCTAACTGGTTCCTGTTTTTATCATCTTTTGTGGAAAAGTTGTGTATAATTAAGTGAAGATTAGAGCAATTATTCTTGATACAAAAGTTATTTATGAGGGGTCAGAATTGTTGTTTCAAAATGTAACAGGGATCTGTTTTTTGAAGACAGTGTACATAATTTGCTACGTTGTACACAAATGACAGAAAGCTTTTTGGCAGTGCTTTATGTCAGCCATAAGAACTAATGTTGTAATCCTTCAGACATCAGTATATTGCTAGCCATGTTGCTGATGTTATAATTAGGACAGTACATTTTACAGAGTTTGTGTAGCTTTTTGGATTTTTTGCATTTGTTTAAAACAGCATTTGGAATATCTGGTATGTATTGCACACCCATATGCTCTGCCATGTTTTGCAGAAGATGCAGACTGATGGACACATGGGTGTGCTGTCATGAGATATATATATTAGAGACCTGAGAAGCAGAAATTTCCGTTTGAATCAAATCTCGAATCGAATTGGCGGCTACGATTCGAATTCGAATCGCATCTCGAATAGAATCGGCGGATAGTCGTTTACAGCTTCAATGTTAAATTTTTGTTGATTACCATATAGGACAGATGTGCGGATTCGTCAAAAATATGCGCGATCACTACTAGGCTACTAACAGTAGTGTGAATGCTCTAACTACAAGTACATGAATTAATTAAACTCACTATAAATCCCAGTAGCAATGCCGAAACGATTGAAATTGTCGTTGAACAGTGAGTGTTGTTTATGGTACGACGGCAAACGTGGCAGGCGCGGCGATTCGAAATTGTTGAATCAGCCCGTCACTTTCGAATCGAATCGGGATGTCCGATTCAAATTCGAATTGAATCTCGAAGCTTCACAGGTCACTAATATATATGTATACTGTGTTTGGTGTGGATTTGGTAAAGTTCCAGTGTCTGCTTTCACCGAACTTATTTGATGTGTTTAATGTGATCAGCAACAGAAAGGCGGTCCACGCAAACTGACGCTGCCATCGCGATCTACTGACGCTGACTTGGCTCGTCTTCTGAGCTCCGGCTCATTTGGCAATCTTGAATGCTTGAGCCTGGCGTTCACTCACGTGACCAGTGCTTCGGCTCGTGAGATTGTCAAACTGCCATCGTTGCGGTACCTGAATCTGTGGTCGACTCAGGTTTGCTCTTTTTGAGAGTCGTTTGTTGCCGGCCCACTTTCGCAATGTTGATCCATTTATCATCCATCTATCCATTGTTTGTGCCATGGTTATATCTCACAAACTAAGCAAGATAGACTCATAGTTACTGTGGAACAACTAATAGGAAGTTTTCGCCACTTATTCTGTTGCCACATTCATATCCTGTCCCAGCTGCCTCTGGGGAGATTTTCTGGTTTCAAATAAAAAACACGTTCAAAATATTAATACGGCCTGCCGTTCGACCTAGCATCAGGTGTCGGCTGTTGTCAACGGAACTTGAGAGTCGTCACACTGCAGGTGTTGAAAACAGAATGCGATTATTGTAACCTGTTGTTGACATCATCATACATTGCACTGACAAGTAAGTAAGTAAGTAAGTAAGTAAGTAAATGATTTATAAAGCGCTGTAGTCAAGTTAGAATTGAGGCGCATGTGGATTAGGTGTCAGAGGGTGGAGAAGGCAGAACTGAAATAGTGTGTTTTGAGGTGGTTCCGAAAACTAGCAAGTGATGAACAATCACGGACAATCTGTGACAGCGAGTTCCAGGTGGTGGGAGCAAAAATGCAAAAAGCACGTGAGCCGAGTGAAAGATTATGGCGTGGAACTGTAAGTAATTTAGCAGAGGAGGAATGCATGGTTTGAGGAGGGCTGTAGTTGTGGAGAAGACTTGCAAGATATGGAGCATGACCAACACCTCTGGTATGATGCCACAGTTGAACAAGAGGCGGGCCAGCTTGTTTTCATAATGCAAAATTCTCGTTTTTATTTGTATGATACTTAAGGGCCTCCAGCCAAAATTGCTTGATTGCTCCATTAAAAGTTCACTTTAGAGTCGAGCCAATAAACTGGACATGACATCAAAAATAGACATCTGTAAAGTAGGTTTGTATACTTTTGTATATAATCATTTTGATGTATGGCAAGCAGAGGTCCAGTAATTTGATACAATACGATATGATATTGTGTATTGTAACATGCTACTGCATGGTTCGAGAAGGGCTGACATGTAGCCAGCTTAGTCCACCACACTTGTCATGGGACAAACAGAAAAATTAAAGAAAAGATGAACAAAAAATAAACCGAGAAGCATGATAAGTCCGGCCCGGTTTGGTCCCGTCCCGTAATCATGAAGGCAGTCCATGCAGATATAATTGATATAATTTGAACATAGTTTGTAGTAGAGGAATTATGCTTGGTATAGAAACCTATCAAATCACAGATTCTGTGATATGAGGCCAAACACTTATTCTCTTTAGGCTGCATTTCTGTCATGCCTTACCAGTACTTTTTGCAATGGCGGAATACTGGGCATTATCAGCAGACTGTCTTTATGCTTATGTACCCCAACTGTGAGCCTGACCCAGCATATGCTAAGGTTCACTGGCACCTTTAGAGCAGCAACAATGACAGTATAGGGTTCCACATGTGTGGTGGAACATTAATGTAGTCTGCTGACTGTAAATGTTAAGATGTAAATTTATGTCGTATCTTTTGAAAGTTGATATATGCATCATGTACGGACACATCAGTGGAGTTTACTTGCAGAAGTTGGTGGCGATTGGTTTTGCCATTTTTGTGTGATGACAGCAGACTGATAGACCAGCCAAAGTTATATTATGATGATACATGGAACGATGGTTGTGTTTGTTGACTGTAGTTTGGAGATACTGGTCTGCAACTACTGTCCGAGCACATGCCGAAACTACAAGTATTGAATCTGTGTGAGACTCCAGTTACAGACAAAGGACTTTCTTGCTTGGCTGGTCTGTATCACTGTTTGATGCAGACAGTAGTCGTTGGAGTACATACTGTTTATAGCTTGGGATTGCTGCTATTCACATACGTCTCCAAAGAATCACAGCCAGAAAACGTCGTTTCAGCATCAACTCTGCCCTCGTTCCAGCACTGTTTGAAAACTTCCTTATTTGAACTGTCTTTTCATCAGTAGTAGTTGGCCAGTGGTCTTGCAGTAACATTTTTTACGTAGGTCTTAGGTCGCTTTAATCTCCTTGGGTTGATTGATTGATTGATCTCGGGAGCGATCCCAAGAGTGCTCCACAACTATACCGTCACCAGGTAAACCTGAATAATTGCCATTAAAGTGGTTGTGTGTGTGTGTCTGTACAGTGTCCATTCTAGAAGTACTGCAGTCACAGTGCTAAATAATGAATGGAAATACGTGTCTTGTAAATGTTGTAGCCATGAAGAGTTTGCGCAAACTGAATTTGAATAGTACCTACCTGTCAGCTTTGACATTCGAAGGACTAAAGGTTGGTGTCTGGACTTGTGCAACATGATATATACAAGTGTATCGGAGACGATATGAAAGTCACCGCTCGTCAAAGCCTAAACTGCATTAAAAATAAAAAAAAATAAAATATGGCAAAAAACAATTTTCAATATGCTGGATGGAATTCTCTGGAATCGTGACAGTGAATTCACCAAGTGGCAGCACCTTGCAATGTGACACGTGGCTGTGGGATGACATGCCACTGAATTCGCCCAAACGTCCACCATATTGGAATTCTACATATGGTTTCCATTTCAACACGTCACCGCAGTCGACATGTCATTATGTACCAGTCTGCGAAATTTTATCCAAATCGGACCACCCTTGGCAGGAAAAAATGATGTCATGTCGATTTTCAAGATGGCGGATCTCAGCCATCTTGGATTGTAGGGATCCAATAATGGGTTCTTTGAAAAGCCCAGTTAAGCTTGCATAACTTCCGATAGGTCGTCAATAGACACCATAGCTCTAAATTGCTTAGTTTTTGAGCAAATCGCTTTTTTTGCATTTTGGCGACAGACAGACAGACAAACTAACAGACGGACAAACAGATGGACATCTCTGATGCACTAAGCCGCTCTCGCTGTAGCGAGCGGCTGCTTAATAATTGGCCACCTTAAAATGGATGATGTTGAGCAGCTGCTGTCAGTTTCTGTGTTTTGAAGTACTTTGATAGTACTGTGCAGTGCTTGTTTGCAGTTTTCTGCGCATCGTTCTGATACTGGAAAAAAACATCGATCTGCTGTATCAGGGTCTCCAGCAACCTGGAATGTCAGGGAATTGGGGAGGTCATGGGAAGTCGGGGAATTTTGTTGGTGGTTGGGGTAAAATGGGATGTATTATCAGATTGTGCTACTGCTGCTGTAATATTGTTTAGTCCAGAAGCATAATGAGTTACTTTGGATTATTATACCCCCACCCGTATGGAAGGGGGCAATAAGCGTTGCTTTTGTCTGTCTGTTTGTCTGTCACGTACATAGCGAATAAGAACCCAAAGGCCTATAGGGCATGCCAAAATTAGGAAGGAAGGTTCCCCATCTGATGCGACTCGCATACCAGTTTCAAGGTCAAAAGGTCAAAGGTCCAGCTCACCAGACTCATTAATGCTGACACACATCGTGCACCATATCTTCCGAACGGTAAGGCCTACATACTTCAGACTTGATGTACATATGGAGGAGGACGACCTGCATCAACCACAGGTCAAAGGTCAAGGTCGCAATATCACGTGATCAGTCTGAGCCGTCTTGGCCCAATGCTGTACTTGTGTCATTAGAGGCCGGCCTGGGCACACTGTGTCGGCCAAACCCGGCGGCCACACTTCTTATTTGGATTGGTTTTTTTTTGTTTGTTTTTATATAAACTAAAAGTACTTCCGGATATGTAGAAACCATAATGACAGTGAAGCCAACTGAAAATTATTTAAAACTGTAGTTGTCGCCTCGTAGATGGTCATTGAGTATTTTCTGACATAGTCAGTGAAAGTGGGGGAATTTTATTCTCGAAGTCGAGTGGGGGGCCCTGCACATCGGCTACCTGTAATAATCGGTGGTTTATTGTTGCTTGTTTAGGAGAAACTGCCTTCACTGAAAGAATGCGATGTTCGGTACACTGATGCCTGGTAGACGTCATCTGATGTTGAGACTGTGCCGTCGTCTTTATCACTGCGGATATGTGATACGTCATCTCGTGGCCTCGATGCACAATTATATCGCTCATCTACCAGTCTTGCTGTCAGGTGATCAGTGCATGTGTCGACCGATGTCACCACCTTGTCGCTGCCCGACTTACCGTCGCAACTTGTCACACGTAATGTGTAGGGACCAACCTAATTCACGGGAAAAAATGCACGATTTCACGGTAGAGTTTTTAAAATGTGCCAAATTTCACGGAAAATTCATGGAAGGAGTTCGAGAAATTCACGGAAAATTCACGGGGCCCACAGCCGTTATTTCGAGGTGCTATGTTAATGCAAACGAAGAAATCTGTCGAATAGCACATTTGAAATTTCTGAACAACGAATATTTATTACTATTATTAATGTACTAAGTCAAGACTCAAGACTTGATGTAAATAAGTAACACAGTGAATACATGCCAACTACTTAGTGCTGAAGTGTGACACGTAGCAAACAGCAAAATCCGCACAAAGGCTGTTGATAAAACTCTGAAAACCTTCATAAATGAAAGTAAAAGCATTAAAATTCACGAAAAATACCGGATTTTACGGAATTTCACGGAAATAGGCATTTTTCACGGAAGAAGGGCAATTTCACGGAAAATGGCACAGCTGTGAAATCGTGAATTAGGTTGGTCCCTGGTAATGTGGCAGTGAGTCGGCTGTCCAGGTTGATATTAGTCGGTGTACAGACTGTGTGCTGTGGAAATTACACCGTGTTGGTGACTATTATCCTGCCGTTGATCCAGCCGGACACAGTTGTCGTTGTCCTGTTGCGGTTGTTGCTATACTGGGGCAGCATTGTGAAATTATTTCGACATTGCGGTGCATCGAGATAGTCGAGAATGTACGATGCATGGCCTATGACTGACACTGTGTGACAGCGTATGCGACGTGTCATTTACTGTTGTCGTTGTCAGACTCAAGACTGCATGGAAGTGTAGTCAACCACTGTGCCACATTTATACAGAAACATATTGTGTTGGTACTGGTACTGCCACAGTTTGCATGCTGTTTATGCAGACATGCCCATTCATTATTATCACTAGCGTAGCCGATGCTTGAGATTTTGTTACGATGTAATTTATGCTCATAGACCATTCAGTTATACACCTACTGCAGTGTTTTCTCTTAAAATGCTAGTATCATTTGCATCAGTTTTTGTGATGCACGGTAATCCGTATTTTGCGTAACTTCATTCATGGTCTTGTTGTGTTGTCGTGGGAATTTGTTGGGTAAATTTAGTGGCTCACCACTGATTATTGACACAGGTAACGTTGCAGTTTATTTACTAACATTGCCACTGGCTGGACCTGACTTACAGTGAACTGCAGTCTTTTATCTAGTCGTTAGCAGACGCAGATGTTGTTTGTTATATTATTTCTGTACATTTTTGTTATTGTAGTGAAACGTTTGAGAATGTTGCTTTGGCCACTTAACGTGTGAATTGTCCAGTTTTTACTGACAGGATGTAATATCCTAACTGTTCATTAATGATGATGCAACTGCTCTTAGTTTACGGAACTGAACAACGCCATGAAATATGCTCCTTTAAATGTTACTTAAATGTTAAGTACCATTTTGTTTTATTAAGGCAGAGTATCTATGATTAAGATTGTGTATAGCTAAAAGCATTTGCACTTGCCTAAAGAAAATGCTCCTTATTATTTTTAGAATCATGTTTAACGTATTCTTTGTTGACGTCATTGCGTCTTAATTTTATATTTGTAGTAGATTTGTATATGGTTGCTTATTTATTGGTAGTTATGTATGTATCGTCGCCCTGCGTAAGAATTGTGCATAGAGCAGCTGTGACAGTGGAGCCTTTACTTGCCTGTCTCGTGTGTATATGCATAGAGTCTACGTAGTTGGCGAATTGTGAGCTGATTGTCTGATGTCGTAACTGTGGCTGGTCCGTTAAACTTACTGTTTGGTTGAATGTTGTATGTTGTTGCTGCGTTGTGGCGAACAGTTTTACTCTTGTTTTGTCTCTATGCTGCCAGCGTTCGTTTGTATACTTGCCAGCTTCTCAGGCCGCACTGATACACTGGCTGGACTGGTGTTGTAGGCTGCACGTGTGCAGTTCGTCATAAACTTTTTATTGTTTTTCTGCCAAATAAATCAATAATCACCTTAATTATTAGCATTAGTTATTATGGTATTAACATACAGAAAACCTGTGTATGCACATGTGCACCAGAGTGGTGGAAATGTTACCACTGAAAGTAGATGTGTGGTGCGTTTATTATGGTGTGATCGAAACGTAGTTGGAAAATTGCTGGGAGTTACTTGCAGTACTTTTAACTTAATGTGTCATGTCACACGGATAGGCTTAATTGTTCGTTCTGTGATGAAAAATTGAACACAACTCTTAACGTGTTCACCTAGAGACGGCTGAAGTTGCCCTACATTGAGTCCACTTAGCAGTGTGGTCGGTAGCCATCTCTGTGCAGGTGCAGTAATGATCTGTGGAAACAGCTGCCCAGGCTGATTCATCCTGGACATCCCTCAGTGGTTGGTGATTGAGTACCGGCGATGGTTACAGCCACTGCTGGGGAAGAAAAAGTAAGTTCTGAATATTGGTAGGATGTTAACAAAGGTGCTGATATTGCTGGTATGGTTTCTGTATTGATATCCACATTAATTTAATTAAGTTTAAGCCGTCGCCAGCTTGTAGTGCTGCAGAGGGATGATGTCTATGCATACTTTTTTGCTTTGACATATTTCCTGTTTTATTTCTCACTCATACTGTCATTACTGAACAATGCAGTGTGCCGAAGTTGGGGACATTTGTAGTGCGGTCGGCAGTCCTTAATCAGTTTGTTAATACACTTTGTATGCATTCGCCCAAATAGAGTCAAGTTTGGATGTGTGGACACAACGAAATATGATATAATTTTTTTCCGAACCATACTACTACTACTACTAAAAATGTTAGGATTATAGTGCTGCCATGACACGGTTGTGGGGGCACTTTACAAAATCTACATCCAAAACTGTTGCACAGCTCAACGCAGACGTCTGCTGACGGTCTGAATGGAGAGCGTAGTAAACAATGATCCAGTTACATTGTACAAGTGACATTTCAATTTTATGTTGTTTGTGGTAGTTGATTGAATGAGAGACAATTTCGTCTGTTATGTACATACAATACGTATATAACAGGTGATCAGTATATCATACTATAGTTATTTTATGCTGGAGTCGACAATGGCTACAGTGTGTAGTGCTGTCACCGTATCGTCGTTACATTGCTTTGTGATTTCATGTTTATTGTGGGGAAGTTTGATGGGAGCCTGCGGAGTATACGGCTGGATGCATCACATTCTCGGATGTCTGTGCAGTTGTCCAACATAGAATAATTCAGCGCCTCTGCAGCTTTGCATGTGGCACTGTATAAATGTGATTATTAGTACTTTTATTAAAAGCCTTCTTTGTTGGTGTGCTGCCCATCAGTGTAAAAATATGAGAGGTCAACTCTAGAGAACACTTGTTTAAATAGTTACTATATCCTTGCGTCTTGTTGGTTTTGTGTAAATTGACTAGCTGCATGCTGGGGTCAGATATTTTTTTATGCCTGTACAGGCTATGCGCAGCATAGGCTATCATGTTCTCATTATATCCTGATCCTGATGTCTGTCCCGCTGATCCATGCCACCCGCAGGGCGTGCAAGTCCATTACACACATGCATGTGGCAGAGGCATCATAACTGCGAGCGGTCTTAGCTGTCTAGTAGCTGTTGAAATTTTCGGTGTTCTATTGTAAATTACAAATGGATCGGTAAATTTATTTGACGAATGCGTTTTTTTCAGTCATTGTGTGTTGTAGTCTAATGTAGTTTACTTGAGCGGTAAATATAGTAGCTTTTCCGTCTTGTTCGGTTTTCAGAAGACTGTAGCGGTTCTTTTATTAGTGAACTCACTTTGTGGTTAGTCCAAAGGTTTTTACCGCGCGACACGTATGCATAGCGCGGACTGTGCCATGGCAAGATGTCTGTCCGTGTATCTGTCACACGCCGGTATTGAGTGTAAACGGTTATACATATCATCTAAAATTTTTTGCCATCCGGTAGTTTTTAAGCGCCTCACTTTGGGGTGACTCCTAACCGGGGAATAGGCCCCCCGTGAGGCGCTTTTTGTCAAATTACTTTGACCTCTTGTTCCATACCAAACGGGATGGCTATATTCCGATGGGGACCCCCCTAACGGGGCGCCGAATGCAAGGGGGTATGAAAAATCACGATTTTTCGCCCAATATCTCGCTTTATCTCGGAAATGATGCAAGATAGAGCCATAGTTACTATGGAAGGCAAATAGGAAACCGCACCCAAGCTTTCGAATGGTGCCAGTTTGAATGACCTTCAGTGACCTTTTCAAGATCATGATTATTGAAGGTCAAATAACTTGAAAATGGTACAACATACAGCTATACTTACAATGGCCGACTTGTAGAAAGTCGTATATGATCTATCAAACGGCGCTATTTTCAGTGACCTTGAACGACCCCTACCCAACGTTACGCCATTCTTTGACGCTGAATATCTCAGAAACGGTACGACATACAGACATAGTGTCATTGAAATACTAATAGGGATTTACACACGCCTTACGAAGCAGTGTCATTTCGAATGACTTTGAGTGACTTAGCAAAATATTCAATGACACGAAGCATCGCGCGGTCTCTCTGCGACAGCTGAGCTTCTTGTCAGATAATGGTTGCATCGGCTGTATTGATGGACACATTTCAATTTGCATGTATGTACCGAATGCTTAGTTAAGCGTCGTAGTTGACCGTTTGTTGTTATTATTGCATTAGAATTTTAATGACGGGCCATCTTTTCCTGCCCACTGTGCATGCAGTCTGGTACTTTTGTAACGTGTTTGTAATAAAAATTTATTTTCCATAGTATACAAGCGTTTCTTGTGTAGTCTGGGTCTGTTTTGGTGCTTATGACACAGGGTAAGTGTCATTAATTTGGTTCGTTAGAACACTGCAGTTTGTTACTAAATGTGCTCTTTACTCTTCTAGCAGTAATGTACATCCAGAGTTGTTGGAAAATAAGCATGTCCTGAGCGGGTCCGGCGCTAACTTTTTGTCAGTGGCGGTGCTGAGCAAGGAGGTGCTGACCAAAGAATTTTATGTCTCATAAAATCAACCAGTGACACTCCAACTTGTATTTTACAAGAAGCTCAGCTGTCGCAGACAGACCGCGCAACGCTCCATGTCAGCTCGGTTTCTCGGTTGGGGAGCTATGGCGAGCGCATAACGTGAGCCCATAATGGGGGGCTGGGAGTTTGCTCCCGGTGGAGTCCAATGGTAGAACCCATGAGGGGTCCAGGGGGCGAAGCCCCACCCTGAAGCTGAACGCAATCCAACATGAGTGAGCCAATTTTCCGGGAAATTTAGGCCTATTTTAGTTATTTTTACCCATTGTTGGCACAAAAATATCAACGATATATATCATGATGATAGTTTCAAGCGAAAATATCATGATATTTTTGATATTTTCAAAATATCAACCTTTATTGTTATTATTTACTTACTTTTCTAGTTCATGGATATCTAGCACAAACTGCCCAAGTCCCTAAGCTATTAGCTGAAAATTTTAACCCTCTGAATAGGGCACAGCAACGTCCAACGAAAATTGCCGGCCCGGCCCGGCCTGGCCCGGTGAGTAAAAAGCCCGGTCCGGCCAGGCCCAGCCCGTCTATGCCATCACCTCAGAAAACGCACACACGACAGTGCCAAAGGTAGGCTTATATTTAGGCGCTAGGTGTCAGGATGCTTGTAAACTGTCAAATGTGACTGTTCGCGACGAGCTGCAGCCGGCGCAGGGAAGTCGTAAATGGAACAGATTTCAGAGGCGAAGGCCTTCAAGCGTAGCCTATACGGATATAGCAGGAATTAAGATTCGCAGTACGTCTGAAAGCCTGACAGGATTAGTAGTCAACTAAAAATAGATTGTTTTGCTCAGATGTTCATTTAGTAAGTAAGCAAGTAAGTAAGTAAATAATTTATAAAGCGCCGACGTCTATAAAGAATCCGGGCGCGTTGAGAGGGGGTGGGGTGGTCATTAGGGGGTTAGAATAGGCTGACTGAAAATGTGTTTTTAGATGCCGACGAAATGTAGAGAGTGATGGAGAATTACGACGTAAAACTGCATCATCCCTCATCCTCCGTGGCCACGTCTAATCAGTGATGTTGGTCTGGAGTTAGAGGGAACATTAATAAACTGCTCCTTATT
>Ga0209149_1000792_pt1 | contig 14197 bp, 10 predicted proteins | sample WorMetTyACAVOLI2_FD_187423 | JGI IMG/M metagenome (GOLD analysis project Ga0209149, IMG submission 187423) | Marine gutless worms symbiont microbial communities from Max Planck institute for Marine Microbiology, Germany - Olavius algarvensis... ... | reverse complement strand
TAGTTGTTGCACGACTTCTCCTTATAGAGAGGTGTGTAGGGAGGGATCGGGAGTGGAGAGACCTTGTGCCACGATATTTACCCTGCTCGGCCTATAACCACTGTTTCTCTGGCGGCTAATACCTACTGCATGATGGACGGCCATAGCTCATGCGCACCTAGCACTGTGGACCCCAGGGTCCAATTTAGCAGTGCTTGTGAACAGAGCCATTGATGACTGGCCAGGCATACAGCAGGAGGCCATCTGTTATCAGTGGTTCAAGCAGCGACTAATACTGAACGTCTCTGAACCCATTATTTGCCAACGATCACAGATTAAAGAGGACACCGTTATACCCTCTGTGCCTGCCCGAGAATTTAATCTCAAAGCGTACACCGCTATAACCTGACACAATGATCGGGCCAGCCCGGGCCTCGAACCCGGACTTGCCGATCACCGTAACCAGGCTGCGCATACCGTGACGCTACCGACAGCGCCACCGAGGCAGGCGACATCAGTGGTCAACATATATCAATTTATGGCTGAGATATAACGATTTCTGGTTTAGAAAAACAAACGTCCACCATGTTGGAATTCTACTTCCGGTTCCGATCTCGACCATTTTCCTGTAATCTGCATTTAACTCTGCATCAGCCTGCATAATTTCGTCCAAATCGGAGCAGCCACTGCGGAAATATAACGTAATGTTGCTTTATGAAGATGGCGGTCGTGGATGCTGAACATTATTTCCGGTTTCGCATTTGTTGATATCGCTGCCTTGAGAAGGTCAAAGTCTATGAGAAAACCAAATTTCGTCGACATATCTCAATTGATGGCTGAGATTTAACTACTTCCGTTTTTGAAACACAGACGTCCGCCATATCGGAATTCTACTTCCGGTTTTGATCTCGATCACTTTCCGTAATTTGCATTTCATTCTGCATCACGATACCGAATTTCGTCCAAATTGGTGCACCCACTGCAGAAATATGACATCATTTCCATTTTTCAAGATGGCGGTCGCGACATCTAAATACCAGTTCCGGTTTCGTATTTGTTGATGTCACGGTCTTCAGAAGGTCAAAGTCAATCAGCAAACCAAATTTTGTCGAGATATCTCACATGGTGGCTGAGATATAACTACTTCCGGTTTCGAAATACAAACGTCCGCCATATTGGAATTCTACTTCTGATTTCGATCTCGACCAGTTCGCCATAATCTGCATGTTATTCTGCATCAAGCTATCGAATTTCGTCCAAATCGGAGCACCCACTGTGGAAATATGACATCATATCCATTTTTCAAGATGGAGGCCGCAACCGCTAAATACTACTTCCGGTTTCGTATTTGTTGATGTCGCTGCCTTCAGAAGGTCAGAGTCTCAGCAAACCAAATTTTGCCAAGATACCTCCATTGGCGGCTGAGATATAAATATTTTTGGTTTCGAAATACAAACGTCCGCCATATTGGAATTCTACTTTTGGTTTCCATCTCGACCAGTTTGCCGTAATCTGCATGTTATTCTGCATCAGGCTGCCGAATTCGTCCAAATCGGAGCACCCACTGCAGAAATATGACGTATCCATTTCTCAAGATGGCGGCTGCGACCGCTAAATACTACTTCCGGTTTCCTACTTATTGATGTCACTACCTTCAGAAGGTCAAAGTCTATCAGAAAACCAAATTTCGTCGAGATATCTCAATTGGCGGCTGAGATATAACTACTTCCAGTTTCGAAATACAGACGTCCGCCATATTGGAATTCTACTTCCAGTTTCGATCTCAACCATTTCGCCGTAATTGGCGTGTCATTCTGCATCCCGCTGTCGAATTTCGTCCAAATCGGAACATCCGTTGCTGAAATATGACGTCATATCGATTTTCAAGACGGCGGCCGTCAGCCATGTTGTATTTGCTTTGAGGTAATGGCAGACCACCCACGAAGTGCCTTTCGTGGTCTGAATTCCCACCTCAAATCGCTAGTTCGTCGAATAAATAGTTCCGGAGATATTGTGATGTAAAGATTTTGGCGTTTTGGCTTCAAACTGCCTATTCACGCCGCTTTTTGGGGAATATTTTCCCTATATGACATTACTTATAATCCTGACCCCCCAAAAGGACCGTCCTTGGGTGGAAACACATCATTTGAGCCATTCAGCGTAACAATCAGGTCATAACCCCCCTTGTTTTCTGCCATTCGTGGGTCGGTTGGGGGTGAGGACCCCACCTCGTGGGTCGGATAGGGTCAGGAGTACGGGTTAGTGTCAGTTTTCAACAAAAAAAACCCCGCCAGGTTCTGTCCTACGACAAAAACGGGGTTATAACCAACTTGGGGGTTGTTTCCGGTCAACCTCGAGCCCATCACAAACACTTCGTCGTCGTTGTCTTGTGCGAACAACGGACGCCGCCGTGAGTGCTCGGCTCGACGCTTGCTGCCGTTCGTCGTGACTATTTTTTACACTTCGAGACTCGTACGGTTGACATCACTGTAGACCTGTATGCAGAGAAGCCAGATATTCGTCCAGAATCACGTTTTTTTCTTACCCCACCTGCATTTGACGCCCCCGTTAGCGGGTTCCCATCGTAATATTGCCACCCCATGTGGTGTGGAAAACTAGACTGGTGTGGCTACCCGACGGTGAAAAAATTTCGAAGATATGTTTATTCCTTTTGGCATGATCCACGAACGTGACAGACAGACGGACAGACACCGCATGACGGCATAGGCCGCGCTTATGCATAGCATCGCACGGCAATAAGTTATGCTGCTGATAATAGATGTAGCTGCTGTGGAATACTAATAGGAAGTTAGATAAGAACTTTGATCTACTGAATTAATGCTATTACTTCATAATTTCAATTGTGCCATGTGCATTGTAGTCAGTATCAGTAGTTGAATGTTGAATGACTTATTACTGGTTGATTAATTGCATGTTGAAAATTAAACTTACTGTGTTTGTCAGATTTGTGGCATTTTTGTAGTAGGCCTAACTGGTGTTGCATGAGGTGTTAGCTGATGTAACGGTCACATCTGACGTTGGTTTGCAGTATGTGTACGAAGACAGCATGGATCTGATAGCGAAGTTGCCGGCGATTGCAGCTATAATCTACCGTAACTTGTACCGTGACGGCACTAGTGTTGGCGCCATTGATCCCAGCAAGGACTGGTCGGCTAACTTTGTCAGCATGCTCGGCTATGAGAACCCTCAGTTCACTGAGCTCATGAGGCTCTACTTAACAATCCACAGGTGTGTGTACAAGACTGCTAACATATCTTGTCAGCTGGAATGCCTACTTAGATGTAGTGATTTGATTATTTTATATACCAACTGAAATTGTACAGTGAGCTGTTGACAAGTACAGCAAGAATTTCGCGAGTCATTGATGTGTCTTTGTTCTTATTAAGTGTTCACTGTTCACTGTTGTGGTAAATCCACACTGTCATTTCAAATTTGTGACATTTGCTAAATATCTCTGCTTGGTGCTGAATGTGTACTGATGGAAGATGCAGTTCACAACAGCTACATTGTCTGCTGAGATTACTGTGTGGTATTGCAGCGGACAGCTACTGTCTGTGTTACACTGTGATTGACAGTAGTGAACGTGTTGATGTGCAGTGACCATGAAGGTGGCAACGTAAGTGCCCATGCATCACATCTTGTCGGCAGTGCATTGTCTGACCCGTACTTGTCGTTTGCAGCTGCTATGTGTGGACTTGCTGGCCCTCTGCATGGTCTTGCTAATCAGGTATCATTGGGCGTTGTTTACATGACATGTTTGTGATGTTCTGATGTGTGTTCTGTTCAGTCACGTGCTGTCAGTCAAAGATGATTTTCACTGTAAAGGAACCGAGTATCATTGCTATCTTCTTGACATGAGTTGAGCAGTGTTTTGAGATGTGCTCAGTTCACTGGTTGTGTTTGTACTGCAAGAGTATCATTGCATAGCTACATTACATAATGGTGCTAATAACAAGTATGAGGTGCAATGTTGATGCACATTAATCAAAAGGGATAGAAAGTGAAATATGTGCTCCATTAAGATGAGACCCAGTCTAATTCGGCTCACTGGGTCCTTCCAAGCTGACATTTTCTACCAGTGATCCATCATTTATTACTGTAACACCGATACAGCTTCTCGCTACTCTGGGAGCATTTGTTGATGGAGAAGATGTGCCTTTTTATTCGCAGTGTCTGTCCATGGCACAAGTTTTTTTTTAAATTTTGACGGTGATTTGTGAGACGACTTTGATCAACAGTTTTATGCGCATCACTGACTGTAGTGAGAAGCACGTACTGCAGTAGACGTGTCATGACGTTGTTGTTTGGTTGACAGTTGATCTTTGGTTGTTGGTTGATCACATTTGTGAATTGTTGCTAACCACTGCATCAAGGCATGTACTTCATATTGAACACTAATGGCAGACCGTACCCAAGAAAGTCAGTGATACCCATTTTGAACCCATAGTTTGACACCTGATCTCTAATTTGGGCCCCACTTGTGGTATTCTGGAACTCCATGTATTACTATACAACTTTGGCGTGACCGTCAGGTGTGGTCAACAGAGTTCGACTGTAGGAAGATGCTAACAATCACCACTGTCGTTTGTTTACCACACTGAATCAGGCGCTTTTTCCATATTACAATGACCTGTTGTTGCAGATCCTCGAAGCCTTGAGTAGATGATGATAGGGTGTCATCTCTGGTTTATGTAGAGTTGTTTCTTGTATGTTTAGATATCTCTGGAAAAGCAGCAGATGTACATTTCAGTAATACTTTTTGATTCAAACATCATTAGAATCAGTAAAATAACGCCTAGCGTGACTAGAGTGTAAGTCATGCACTAGGTTATTCAAAAGCTTAATGCCTTTAATAATTCAAGTTCTTTGCTTACTGTTGTGATGTAATTTTACCATTTATGTTTGTTGTCAATTTTCTAGGAGGTGTTAATATTTTTGAACAACTTCAAGAAGAAGATTGGTGACAACTACTCTGATGATGACTTGAGAGAATTTGTCAAGAACACTCTGAGTGCTGGACAAGTACGTGACATCTGCATGTCAGGGCTGTCACGGCTATGTCGGTGACAGCCCTGTTACAGTATGTAATTAGCAGACTAGCAGAGCTATGTAGCGAGTGACTCAGTTGCAGTACATAGCTTTGCTACTAGTCAATTACAACATGGAGCTGTTGATTGCAAACTGTTTCGATTCTTAATCTGTATTACATTGTACAAATGTTGCACGTTGTCCGAAATATTTTTGACCCAGTGTCAAAATGCTACACAAGAGTGAATTTTGAAGTCAGGTGAGGGGCGCCCTGTAAACTAAAACAAGTGTATCGGAGACAATATAAAGCCGCCACTCGTCAAAGCCTAAAACAAACAAAAATATGGCAAAAAATGATTTTCAATATGCTAGATGGAATTCTTACACCCTGCGCACGATCACGACATTGATTTTGTCAGGTGACTGCTCCCTGCAATGTGGCATGTGGCTCTGGAATCATGACAGTGAATTCACCAAGTGGCAGCACCCTGCAGTATGATACGTGGCTCTGGAATGACATGCCATTGAATTCACCCAAACGTTCGTCATATTGGAATTCTACATTTGGTTTCCATTTCCACACATCACTACAGTCGACATGTCATTCTGTACCAGTCTGTGAAATTTTGTCCAAATCGGACCACCCTCGGCAGAAAAAATGACGCCATGTCGATTTACAAGATGGATCTCAGCCATCTTGGTTTGTAAGGATCCAATAATGGGTTTTTTGAAAAGCCCAGTTAAGCTTACATAACTTCCTATAGGTCGTCAATAGACACCATAGCTCTAAATTGCTTAGTTTTTGAGAAAACCGCCTCTTTTGCAGTTTGGTGACAGACAGCGGTGGCTTAATATTGAATGCAAGTCATGTAGATAATCGAGTATTTTCTCAATTGTGTTTTTTCTATTAATAATGTCAAGGTTTTACATATGAAAAGAACTGAATAGCAGAAAACTGTAGTGGTAATAATGCCTAACAGATGCAAGCTCTCTTTCGAACATCTCCGTCTTCGGCCTTATATTTTTTTATACATTCACTACTTCCGCTTCTAGTGAGCTGAGCCTGGTGTGATGTCTTCTTGACCTGCTTGAGTAATCATTGTCCTTGGCACTATGACTGTTGGGTCATGAAGCCATAAAATTGTCCAAGGAATGACATACGTTGTAAAATACTTAATACTGTCAATACCAACATCTGTGTAACGTGTTGCTGACACTGTCAATACTTCTTCAATTAATTATCGACTGGTTGCATTCACACGTCAAGTTGTAGTAGGCATCGTGACTTGTGAGACTGTCGTTGTCACGTAACATGACAAGTAGACATAGTAGGCATCGTGACTTGTGTCGCGTAACATGATAAGTTGTAGTAGGCATCGTGAATTGTGAGGCTGTCGCGTAACATGACAAGTTGACATAGTAGGCATCGTGACTTGTGTCGCATAACATGACAAGTAGGCGTCGTGACTTGTGAGGCTGTCGCTGTCACGTAACATGACAAGTTGACATAGTAGGCATCATGACTTGTGTCGCGTAACATGACAAGATGTAGTAGGCATCATGACTTGTGAGGCTGTCACTGTCACGTAACATGACAAGTTGACATAGTAGGCATCATGACTTGTGTCGCGTAACATGACAAGTTGTAGTAGGCATCGTGAATTGTGAGGCTGTCGCTGTCACGTAACATGACAAGTTTAGGGCTCGAATCGTGGGAATCTTTTGTATCGCGATATCGTGTGAAATTCGACGACGACATCGTGATAGCGTCGCCAAATTTCACGATACTTTCACTGGCTCCGCCCCATCCTGTTCGTCGTCTGAGTCAGCCAGGACACTAACCACTTCAGTCTCTCCTTTCCTTCTCTTGGACGACGGCTGCTGTCGTGATGTTTTGTCACGGCCGGCCTGCTCAACGTCAAGTTATACAGCTCAACACTTTGTACACATGTGTAAATGATCACTTTTACAATCACGATATTGCAGCACAACGATATCGTTGTGTCAAGTTAATGCTACAATATTGTCGTGTTGTGAAGTCTGCGACGATATCATAGATCACGATTATACGATTTGGGCACTGACAAGTTGTGGTAGGCATCGTGACTTGTGTCGCGTAACATGACAAGTTGTAGTAGGCATCGTGACTTGTGGGGCTGTCGTGTATGTGATTGACACTCATGACAGTTCAGTGTTGATTGAAGCTGGTTTGTCTGCTGAATGTGACTGCAGGTAATTCCCGGCTATGGTCATGCTGTGCTTCGTGTCACTGATCCTCGCTATGTTTGCCAGCGTGAGTTTGCTCTCAAGTGGCTGCCAAACGACCCACTGTTCAAGCTGGTGTCTGATCTGTACAGAGTCGTGCCTGATATACTTGGCAGTATTGGCAAGATCAAGAACCCATGGCCAAATGTTGATGCTCACAGTGGGGTCCTGCTCCAGGTGAGCAACCACTTAGAATCACATACTGTAAAATCTCGCATACAATATGCATTGCACTTGTGTATAATACGCAAGGCGACTTTTTCATTGCTGTTGACGGGGAAAATAAAAGTTCACGTGTATAATATGCACCGGCTTCTGCTAAGATCCTTTCAGTGACAGGCAAGTGGCTTGCATCGCTTCGATGAGCATACTCCTCCCCTCATCCGATTCCCAGTGTCAGCATTATTTGTATGGGTGGTCCATGTAAGCTGTTATTGTGACGCCAGTCTGCATATTATGCAACGTGTTACTCGTCTTCATGGGTGGGCCAACATAGTGGCCACCAACCGCTGTACAAGACCTTATTGTGGGTGATCTATAGGTGCCGGCGCTGAGTAATAGCTTTGTTGTAAACCAAGTGGGCGATGTGGATACCTACAACTGTGAGTGTATGGGCGGACGACCGGTGAGGGTGACATGGTAACTTAATCACCGTCATTCTGACGCTCAGTTTTGCTTTGTTCCCACGAGCCTTAGCATATTTGATGATCATCAGCTTTTCAGAAGTTGTATAGGACTGACGTCATTGACTCGTTGTACAATCTCCAGAACATCTCCTGTGGGTCCAGCATTCCCTTTTATAGACGGTCAAATGAGCAGGTAATGCATGGCTGTGGAAGACAAGATGGTAAAACTGTCTTTGATGTATGCAGTGTGTGATGTGTGCTACAGTTCACTACTACGGATTCAAACCACTCAGCATACGTCGGTATGCTGAGTGGTTTGAATCCGTAGTTGTGAACTGCATAGGCCTATGATTCATCATCTTCAATGTCGCATAGCCGACGGGGGACGTTGCGTCGCTCAAGTAGCATGGCCACACGTTTTATATGCACCTCTTTCTCAGAAACGCATTTTTAGGTCAAAATTGTGCATATTATATGCGAAATTTACAGTACTGCAATGTTGTGCATCAATATTATTCACTTGCGTGTTCCTACTTTTAGCTGGTCTGATTGCTGCATGTTGACTACTAGTTTTTTGCATAAAATTTTTAGCAATTAAGACAATCATACCCTAGACAAAATTTTTTGCTGCATGATGCTATACATAAGTGCAGCCTATGCCATTGTGTGGTGTCAAGGTTTCAAGTGATAGTTTTCAATGACCGTGAGATACCCCTAACCTTGATGTCAAGGTCACACCGTTATTTGACTTTGAATGTCTCAGAAACATAGCTAGGTGTGCAGGAAGTGGACGTGCGCATTGATGACAAATGGTAAAATTTAGAGTAATTCACTGTTTCAAAAAATTTGGCACCCTTTTAGTTTTTGCGATAACTTTCTGTGATATAAACCATTTTTGATAATATTTGGCGTAAAGATAGCTGAGTAATTTACAAGTGATTTTTGCTTATATTTACTTACTGATAACAATCATGCAGTTGAGAACCAGCTTATGCATTGCTGTGGTAGCAGACGACACTTTCAGTACTAATGTAAACATGGTGTTCAGTGCAGACGACTGCATTTCAGTTGAAAATTTGTGTAAGTTTAAGAACTATGGTGCCAAAAGACTAATATGAGAATTTCCTACCAAAGGTTGGTCAGTGTCTAGTGTAAACAAGCTGTTGAAGAAATTACGAGACACCGGCACCACAGCTAGGTGTGCAGGAAGTGGACGTCGTCGAAGTGCGCGCATTGATGACAACGTCGATTCCGTTGAAGAGTTGGTTTTGAGCCAGGAAGGTGCACCAGAAACTTATCGATCCACTCGTCAAATAGCAAGGGAAACAGGCGTCCATCATTCGTCGGTGTACCGCATTGTTCGCCAGGATCTCGAGTTAAAATGCCTGAAGAAATGTTGCGCACAGGAACTAACCGCGGCGAACTGCACATCACGCCTGATTCAAGCGAAGAAACTTTTGCATCTTTTCCTCGCTTCTATTGTGGATTTCATATTCTTCACAGACGAGATCTTTAGTGTGGCGGCTCCAGCCAACTTGCAGAACAACCCAGCGACGATGAAGAAACGCGAAATTCCTGCCAAGCAACTTCTATATGGCTACTTGATGTTTGCTTGAGTTACCATGTAATGTGTACTGCATCAGACGGTTGTTATAATACCCCTTTTGTTGAACATATTCATGGCAATGCACCTGCCAAACAAGATTAAAATTGATGTAAGTTTAACAAAGTTATGACAAAAATAAAAAGGGTGCCGTTTTAGGAATACTGATAGGGACTTACACACACCCTCGTCAAGGGTTTCATCTCCAATGATCTTGTGTGACTTGTTAAAGTATTCAACAACACGAAGCATTGCAAAGCGTCTCTTAGTTATTTTTCTATAATTAACGTACAAAATATTGCAGTCCAGTCGAGGCCCTCATAATGGGTGTTCCCTGTGACCTAGGGTATGATAGTTGACTATATAGTCCCTGGGCTGCCCACTAGTGAAAACGGCTCAATTCTGTCAGCATTTGTCGTCACGTGGTACCGGCTTGTTGATAGATGGATGGCACTGCCTATAGCTGTCGTGCTGTAGCATAGGTGTGCATGACAAAAATTGTAATTTTTATTTCATTTAGTGTCATTTAATTTGTGTATGCATTAACAGAATTTTGTAAAATTTATATTGTTAATGCAGAGGACCCTTGAGAATAATTGTAGTAAAGTTTCTAATAAAACAATCAAGTCATTTTTGAGAAATTTCATTTTTCGTCTTTAGATTTTTTAGCCACACTCTGTATTATGCACATATAATTTCTTACATCACTTGAATGTTACTTAACCTAGTTTATTTTGTGCTTACTTTACAGCATAGGAAATGTTGTGCTTTTGCATCACTGCAGTGTTTTGTAAACATGATGTTCAGCAGACACTGTAGTTTTGATAACAAATAAGACTTAAGTATCGCTAACAGATCGCACATCAGCTGTGCACACAAAGTAACAACAGTACTGAAATGACTTTCAAGGTCACTGAAGGTCATTGAATATGGTACCATATGATAGGTCTCATACGAGTTCCTATTGGCCTTGCATAGTAACTGTGGCCGTGTCTCGTATCATTTACAAGATAAAGCGAGATACTGGTTAAAAATCGTGATCTTTATATGCCACATGTATTCATGCCCCATAGAGGGTGACCCCATCAGAAATCGCAAAGATGTTTAGTACCGAGAAAACTATAATGATTGTACTTTAGGCTAAAGAAAATATAATGATAGCATATCCCGTTTTGATACAGTACTGGGACATAATACACAGAGAGAATTGCTATATCAGTATCACATGTCAGCACAGCAGTGTTACATGCGATAAGTGTCTTGAAGCGACTACATGTAATACAAGATAGTTAACGAACGCATGAATTTCCTGGCAAAGCTGGAAGACGTTGCCTTAGCAACTTGCTCTTCCAAGTTATCCAACCGGCTTATTTGAGAGCCACCAATAGTTTTCCAAGTAAGAGACACAACGTATTGAGTCATGACGCATATACTTGTCTGCTCATACTACGTACGATAGTTTAACACATGAGCAGACATGTGTTATGAGCAGACAAGTATATGCGTCATGACTCAATACGTTGTGTCTCTTACTTGTTAAACTATCGTACGTAGTATGAGCAGACAAGTATATGCGTCATGACTCAATACGTTGCTGGTTATTGTTGTTGTAGTATTATGGAATGACAGAGATGAGCTTCTACACTGTTCTGTTTGGAGTGTCTCGTGCCCTCGGTTGCCTCGCGCAGCTGACCTGGTCACGTGCTCTGGGCTTCCCTCTTGAGCGCCCTAAATCCATGAGCACCGAAATAATGATGAATCCTGCTCAGAAGTGAGATGTCTATTCCATTGTTTTTCATGTTTCCCGGTACTGTAAGGGTGATCCCATGACTTGTTCCTTGTTGTGTCTGTTTGTTTGTGTGTATTGATAGTGGCACGTTCTCATTGTGACATTATGTAAGCTGTGTTTTCTAGTTTTGAATGCAGGGTCACACATTTTATTTGGTGTTATTCGAACCTTCACCTTGTTTTGTAGTGTTTTGACTGTGTGACTAGGATTGTTTGTGATGCACTCGTGTTATCAAAGGAGAGTTGAACGTTGTGATCACTAGTAGGTGTGTAAGAGACGATGTAGTTTGCATTTTACTGATGACATACATATAGGCCTTTCCAGTGGTGAGATATAAAGATTCACAAAGCCTACCTCTATGAGTGCCATGCCAGCTAGCCAGCATAGATGCTTGTGACCTCCACAGCTGTATTTTATTACCATTGCTCCAAGCATTGAGTGGTTTGATGCATCTAGAATTGTGATGGAACTTACGTGATCTCCACATTATTAGTCTGACATATTACAGTGTAGTTGTGTAATATTTATATATTATGATCCTTGACTTCTGTGTTATTACTCAAGTTTAGTAGTAGCATTTGTTAGTGTTAGGAGTTGTGCACGGTGATAATAAAGTGGTAATGTGCTACGCATATGGTCAAGTTTGGGGGATTTTTTCTTACCTGGCATTTTTCTTATTTGTGTAAGTGATAATTAGGCAAGGATTTATGCGAATACAGGGACTTCTGCCACTCATGATTCCTGTGTTTTATTATTTTGTACAAGGCATTTGGTTGTCATTTATTAATGTTCTCCATTTGCTACAAACCATTGCATCTTCCTTGTTTAGATGTGTAGTGATTTTTGCATATACCTATTTTCATGTTATGTTTGGCATACATCCAGTGTATTGAATCATTCTTATCATTTTTAACACATAATCAGTAGCAGCTCAGCCTAACTCGTGTCGCTGCAGTTGAAGGAGATGGAAACAGAATCGTGAGTAGGGCTGTTTTTACAGATGTGCTAGGAAAAGAATTTTGACTAATATTTTACTGTGTATCAGAAACACTAGAAGATACATCATTACTACACTGTGTCTAAAACAACTGAATCCTTGCAATTAATATTGATCACATAACTTCACCAATTCACAACTTTTACTAATTATTTTTGTGAGGGATAGACCATATTCAATTTTCAATTTAGTACATTTAAAGTTTTAAAAGTGGCTTAGAACCAGCTGTGAGGTTTCCGTAACAACAATAGCGATTTGACGGTCTGTCTCATTAAAACAAATGTATCGGAGATGATATGAAAGCCGAAATTTGGTCAAAACCTAAACTGCATTAAAACAGAAAAAAATATGGCGAAAAACTATTTTCAGTATGGCGGATGGTACACCCTGCAATGTGGCACGATCGCAACGTTGATTTCGTCAGGTGACTGCACCCTGCATGTGGCTCTGGAATCGTGACTTAATTCAAGTGGCAGCACCTTGCAATGTGATACGTGGCTCTGGGATGACATGCCATTGAATTCGCCCAAACTTCCGCCATATTGGAATAATACATCTGGTTTCCATTTCCACACATCACCGCAGTCGACATGTCATTCTGTACCAGTCTGTGAAATGTTATCCAAATTGGAACATCCTCTACAGAAAAAAGTGACGTCATGTTGATTTTCAAGATAGCGTATCTCGGCCATCTTCGATTGTAGGGATCCAATAATGGGTTCTCTGAAAAGCCCAGTTAAGCTTACATAACAAACTTCCTATAGGTCGTCAATAGACATCATTGCTCTAAATTGCTTAGTTTTTGAGAAATCGCGTTTTTTGCATTTTGGAGACAGACAAACAGATGGACATCGTCGATGCGTGAAGCCGCAGTCTCGCTGTCGCGAGTTTTTTGTGTTCTGAATTATTTCAGTTAGCCTTGTTTGTCTGGACTACTTTGCCAAGTAATTGGCTAGCCAGCCTGAGCCAGGCCGTATCCTGATGCCTATGTCGATGAGTACAGTCCACATGGGACGGGGTCTGTTGAGCTTTTAACAAAGCGGTTTATATGGACTGTTTTGATGTTTTAGATATTGCTATTTTTAGTTGTTTATCTTCAGGATTATCTTGTCACAACTTTCGATCTCTGTAACATTTTAACTAATACCCTGAACAACATATATTAACTTCCTATCAAAAATTAATATCTTTAAACTTAATTTTCGCACATCACGATATAGCTTTTTATGGTGAAAGTGCCGTTAAACATCAGCCAACCCTACGCCTATGATATTTTGATGTCAGATAGTCTGTGTTCAGTATTCTCAATTAAACCTCTGTATTAGAAGACTGTTGTTTTTACAGCAGTGTACCAAGTGAAGCACTTACTGTAGCAGTCCTAAAGTACGCATTAATTATTCCACAATTTATGAATTTAAAAGTGAAATCTTTTAAATGGTGTTCCTATCAGATCAGTATACAATGTCAAAAGTTACAACATTTGTTAGAAGTGCAGTCTGTCGGCCTTGACAATGACACACACCCACAATCGTTTTGCCACTTGTTTACTGCCCTGTTAATAATATATTGTTCGAAGTTCGCCCAGAAATTCGCTATTCTTGGGTGTCAAGTAGCTGCTGTTATAGAAACCACGCAGCTGGTTCTAAGCCAATTTAAAAACTATAGTGAATATTGAGAATTTAATGTTTCTGGTCTGTCTGTACCAAAATAATTAGGGCGCTCCGGGAGAAGTTCACCACCCGACGTTATACTGATGTATTATGCGCGAACTACTCGTATACAACTACACGATGACTATAGAAACATTCCACATCAGAATTTCTTATCATATGGTCTACAAGTGTCCTTTAATCACGAAATAAGTCTTAAATGTTATAACGTCAACACAC
>Ga0209149_1000791_pt1 | contig 14203 bp, 9 predicted proteins | sample WorMetTyACAVOLI2_FD_187423 | JGI IMG/M metagenome (GOLD analysis project Ga0209149, IMG submission 187423) | Marine gutless worms symbiont microbial communities from Max Planck institute for Marine Microbiology, Germany - Olavius algarvensis... ... | reverse complement strand
GGCCGTCCCTTGGGCTCTCACTTTTTTGCCTATGTGAGCAAGCACTATCAATTCTGAAATATGCGTGGAGGGGGCATAAGGCTCGACAGGGCCTAAGCAACTGGTGTCTTTTTCGGAGTTGGGCGTATAAGGCTCGCCGGGGCCCAATAAGCTGGTGCATTCGCCCCCCCTGCTGCTGGAATTGCTATATCAATATCGCGAGTAACTGTGCTGACGCGCGATAAAAATCTAATAAATATGGAACTTACACACAAGGAACCGATTATTCGTCGACTATAATTCGTAACGATAAGAAGTTGTAACATCGCCGTTTATTACCGTTCACTTATTTATTCCTATTTACTTATTTTTTCGAACGTCTTAGATGACAAGAAGCTCAGCTGTCGCAGAGAGACCGCGCGACGCATTGTGTCATTGAATATTTTGCTAAGTTACTCAAGATCACTTAAGGTCATTCGCAATGACACTGTTGAGTAGGGTGAGTGTAAGTCCCTATTAATATTTCATTAAAACTATGTCTGTATGTCGTATCGTTTCTGAGATATTCAGCGTCAAAGAATGGCGTGACCTTGAAACTGGGCGTTCAAGGTCACTGAAAACGGCGCCGTTCGATAGACCACATACAACTTTCTATTGGTCCGCCATTGTAAATATAGCTCTATCTTGTACAGTTTTTGAGTTATATGACGTTGAATAGTATTGTGACCTTGAAATCTGGGTTAGATGTCACTCAAGATCATTCAAACTGGTACCGCCGTTCGAAAGCTTGGATGCGGTTTCCTATTCGCCTTTCATAGTAACTATGGCCGTATCTTTAACCGTTTATGAGATATTTAGCGTCAAAAAATAGCGTGACCTTGAAAACTAGGTTAGAGTTTGTTCAAGGTCATTGAAAATGGCGCCGTTCGACAGACCATATACGACTTTCTATTGGTTCGCCATTGTAAATATAGCTCTACCTGCTACTGTTTTTGAGTTATTTGACGTTGAGTGATATCATGACCTTGAAATCTGGGTTAGAGGTCACTCAAGGTCATTCAAACCGGTGCCATTCGAAAGCTTGAGTTGGGTTTCTTATTCGCATTCATAGTAACTATGGCTCTATGTTGCATCATTGGCGAGATAGAGCGAAATATTGGTCGAAAATCGTGATTTTTTACACCCCCTTGGATTTTACGCCCCCATGGGGAGGGTTCCCCGTCGGAATATTGCCATCCCGTTTGGTGTGGAAAAACTAGAATGGTGGGGCTACCCGATAGTGAAAAAACTTTGAGGATATGTGTTATCGTTTAGACAGAATACTGGCGTGTGATGGACAGACGGACAGACATCTTGCCACAGCATAGTCTGCACTGTGCATACGCGTCGCGCGGTAAAATGAGTTTTGCATTTCTAACGGTAGCTGAAATGATCTGTTTTTCTATTAGTTCTGATACGATAAAATATTGCCATATTTTTTTAGACAACTAAAAGTCGTACAAAGATGGGTCGGGCTGGGCCGTGTCCAAGGTTTCATGTTAATTTTGGATCAGGTCACTTCACTTGTGAGTTGGGTTGAGTCGGGTCAAGATTTGGACCCACGTCCAACTATGCTGTGATTGTCTGTCAGCTGCTAAGCCGAGCGTGTAGTGTGTGGTTTGACCGCAGACAAGCCGGACGAGACCGAGATGGCGGAACTGTTCCTGCGTGAAGCGATCTTGATGAAGGACTTCCACCACGTCCACGTGCTCGGCGTGATCGGCGTCTCGTTCGACTCAGATGGAAGCCCGATGGTCATTCTGCCTTACATGGCTAACGGCGATCTACGCCAGTATATCACCAGTGCTCAACTGGTGCGTTGCTATAGTAACGTACGGGCACTTGCTGATGACTGGACATTGTTCAGTGGTTAAAGTTAAGAGGCAGGGGGCTTAGCTCCCTGCTCCAGTATGACCCCCCTGATGGAATCTGAGCCTATTTTGCTCAACGTTGGGCCTATGCTGTTGTCTTCTATGTGAAGAGAAATCCGTGCATGTTTACAATATTATTTTTCTTTACTTTTAGCCACTTAATCCTTTTGGCAACAGTTTCCAGACCTGTGCAATGAAAATATCGATTTATCCAATATTAAAGTGTGCTGTTATGCTAAAATGGGCCAGATTCGTTTGCGGCAGGGGCTTCATCCCGGACTTGGGGAGCTCACAACGCCTAGACCACCTACAGTCGGCTGTGGAGGTAAACCCCTCCTCACTGCTCACCACCTCGACTCTTACAGCGTCTCACCCTCGACGCCTACGGCATCTCGTTCCCCTGGACCCCCTGCTGCACATCGTTTTAGGACTTTATTACCTCGTCGAGTGATGAGGTATTATTTTTGGTAGCCTGTTTGTAACTTTGTTTGTTTGTTTCTAACTTTGTAACGATCTCCTCTAATCTTACAGGTGCATCAGAGTCGATACGATAAGCCCCACTCGCCGCCAGGTGACGCCACTTAGCGAATGACTTCACAAATTTCACAGGCGACAGACGAACACACAAACGAACAGACAAACAGACGGACATCACCGTCCCATAAAGCCTGCGCTCTTGAGAGCGAGGCTTGATAAGTCCATTGCTATAGCACAAATTCGCCACATAGCCACAAATAGACAGGTGTCAAGAAGAAACGTTTTCAGTCTTCTACTCATTGTGTCTGTGGAAATGTCCTGCGACTAAAGTGCAATGGAAAACTGTTCCACGTGGTGGGTCCGTTGACAGAGAAACCACGGCGCAGTTCGTTCTGGTGCATGGAACAGAATTACGGGCCAAATCCCCCCGGACAAGACCCCTAGGTCATAACCCCCTTTTTTACTCCCCTGCCAGTTAGGGTCAGGATCCGGCGTCGCAGGTCGGTTAAGGTCAGTAGTACGGGTTAGTGCCAGTTTCCAAAGTTTCGCTGTAACAGTCACAGTCGTGGGGATTTCCTAGGTGGGGAGGGAAATTGTCCGGGTTGGGAATGTCCTGCACTCGTCTGATAGTACGCGTCACGTTGTTTACGGTTGACCCCAAATTTTTTTATCTGCCCTAAATTTCCCCTGCACGCCTCTGGTTACAGGGGAGACAACCCTTATGTAGGCTGCTGCAGGATGGTGGATGTAGACCTAAATGCGTGCCGTCGCAAGCACGTGTCGTGAGTTTGTCTGACAATGTGGTTTGTAGGACATTACAGTGTTGCGTCTGTTGAAGATGGCGCTGCAGGTCAGTCACGGGATGCAGTATCTGTCATCAATGCGCTTCGTACACCGCGACCTCGCTGCACGCAACTGCATGTACGTGCGTTATTTTGTTTCCCAACGTATTTGAGGACACAACAACAACGACAACAACAAACACTGCATTAAATTGTCTAAAGGCCCGTTTATAGCGACGCAACTCAACTCAACTCGATGTCGAGTTGAGTTTAGTTGAGTTGAGTTGCGTCGCTATAGACACCCTCACCGACGCAACTCAACTGTCGCCGGCGATCGGCAATGCAACTGACCCAGTTGCAGCGTACAGCCAATCAGCGCGAAGCAAGTCAGTACCGTCAGTTGAGTTGAGTTGAGTTGTGTCGCTATAAACGGGCCTTAATAGACTTTAAGGCTTTTGTGCTTCAGAAAATTGTAGACGAAGTATATTATGTTTTAACTATGCTCCGTTGTCCCGGTGTCCGCTGACAACATCGTCATTTCTTTCGCTTTGCTCGCATACTGAACTGATTTCGATGAAATTTGGTGGAGCTAATCATGCACTTCCACCAACAGATGAACTGATTACATTTTGGGTGACACTGCAGTACCAGGGACAGGGGAGCAGGATATCACAGAAAATTCGAATCGCCGCCAAACAGGTGCTGCCACGTAGCGAATGACTTCACAAATTTCACAGTACGTATAGCCTACTGCACGCTGTGTCCACAGGGCTGGCGAGTCCATTACACACGTGCATCGGCGGGGGCATCATGTAGGCAAAAAGGTTTCCAGTAAGTCATACCATCATCATCTGATCATCACTTTTATTCTTGTTTATGGCAGTGGCATTTCCCTTTGCCTGTTATTTTCAAATATATGAATCATTTCCACTGTCAGGCCAGCTACTGTCTAATCAGCCTGTGGATGTTGACAGGGTGGACGAGCGTGGTTTGGTGAAAGTGGCCGACTTCGGTCTGTCACGAGAGCTGATTGTCCAGGACTACTATCGCTTGTGTCACAGTAAAACTCCGGTCCCGGTCCGCTGGATGGCGCCAGAGTCGCTCAGTGCAAACGTGTTCACCACGATGAGTGACGTCGTAAGATTACCGATGCTCTTTGATTGCTTTCAGCCTTTCCTAATGAAAATAGTTACTTGGGTTCGAAAAATATACAGCACATAACTTAATACAGCTCACCGATTTTCTTAATAATTTTGTAAAGATGGCTAATGTTTTTTTGTGGAACATTTACAACAGTACACTTAGAATAATAGAACTATATAGTGTAAAAACTATTGCGCTTTATTGCTTTTTTTAAACAAAAGATATTGGTATTTTGCGACATTTCTAATGATCTTGCATTCATATATATTATATGCTTGTAAGTAGACGTATGAGGCTGGTTTGACTTAAATAGATCCGAAGTCTGGTAAAAATTGGTGAAAATTAGTTGCTCTCTCATCCTATCACTTCCTTCACTGTCCACCTTTCCCTCAGGGGCGGCGCTCCCATGGGAGCTGGGGGGCTCATGACCCCTCCACTTTTCGAGGCAAAGGGGGACGGGGGGACATAATATGGGAATAATTCATATATCACATATTGCTCTTATCACGCCTTTACACTAACGTCAACGCTCTGTCGTCTTTATCCTGGCGCGTGACGCATCACGCCATCAACTATTTTCCGACTGGCGGCCTGTATAGACAGCGAAATAACAGCAATATCGCCCGTCCAAAGTAACGAAGATAACCACAAAGTTAACGTTGAAAACACAAAGATAACAACAGAAAATATGAGCATCAATGTCAGTCAGCTACAAATCAAACAAAGGAATTAGGCTGACATAGCTATCTAAGCAATATTTTGTCCCCCCACTGGCCAAAAAGTGGGGGATCAAAAAAATGTTTTTGCTCGCTCCGCTCGCAAAATTGTCCCCCCACTTTCAAAACCGTGGCGCCGCCCCTGCTTGCCCTCCCCTCCCGCCGAGAAACGACCCCCTTATATCCAGCTAAGAGGTCTGGGGGAGCTGTAAACTCCTCAGCGCGGTCCGTGACTGATCCCTGGCCGCAGTCACAATTCAGGTATATTTTGAGCCTGTGGCACGTGTCTCTGGTGACAAAGATTTTAGTTCTTTTTGTGCGAGCGAGCAAAGTGTTGTAATTGCCTTTTCATTTTCCAGGGGGTGCCCTTGCCCCTTGCCGTTGTCTGCGGGCGCCAAGGTGTGTTTACGTCTGTCACGTTTGCTCAGTGGTCGTTTGGAGTGCTGATGTGGGAGCTGGTGACACGTGGAGCTGTCCCGTACGCAGACATCGAGAACTGGGAGGTCGCTAACTTCGTTCAGTCCGGCAAACGACTACAGCAGCCTCTCTACTGTCCTGACAGCGTGTAAGTAGCCTATGTTCTGTAGTCATCTCTTCGGGTTTTGGGCTTAATGCCAATGACACACATACCAGAAATCGGCGCCGAAAACCGGTACCAGAAAACTGTTACCATAAACCGGCATGAAAATAGAGCATTGTCCTGTTCGTTACCAGAAACCAGTATCGGTTTTCGGCTACCGGTTTCGGCGCCGATTTCTGGTATGTGTGTCATTGGCATAAAGATGTGCGATTTAGTTCACGTGTAAACAACGCTTAATGGATGATGTTGACTGCATCTTAATAGATTCGTTCATAACAGTGATGGGCAAATCCAAATTCAAATCGCGACTGCGATTTAAAATCGCATTTTGAATATATTTGGCAATTCGAGTTGAGGTATAATGATTCGATTTGAAATATCGATTTTTGGATGAGAAATCTTACACTACATTTCCGTGAAAGATTTGAGATATTACTTGAGATTTGCGTCTGAAGGATTTGTGATTTGGAGGAATATGGGGATTTGACATTTGCCTTAATAATTTAAATCTTTTTTAAAATAATTATTTGAGACATGAGTGCAAGATTTGACTTGAGATTTGCTCATCGCTGGCACGTGACTGATGTAGGTATGAGATAATGACGAGCTGTTGGCACACGGACCCAGCAGCGCGTCCGTCGTTCAGCGACATTTGTATCAGTATCGAGCACATCGTCGACACCGCCGAGCACCTGCCGCTACCCGGACAGACCCCACCTCCTGCCGCAGCAGCCTCAGCCGGGCCGCCGCTCGACCAGCCGTCACCATCCTACTCCAACTACACCGTCGACAGCTACGACGACGACGACGCCGCACCTCTGTACAGGAACTGGACAACTCCGAGAAGTCCGGAGACATCCGCTGTGGTCGACTGAAGATTCACGAAAGCAACAGTCGCGCCACCTGGCGAACACACGCGAATAAACAAAAGGAGAAAAAAAACGACGCGCAGAAGTGCGAATATTTCGCCGTGAACCTTCGCCTGAAATGTTTTTTGCTGACGCAAGGCTATTTCATTTCGCGCGTGTTGTATTGTCGCCGTCAGCTCAAACCAGCTGCGTTCGCCGTCTGCGAACATCTTCCACCTCGTTGAGTAACTGCAGACCGCGTTGTGTTAAAACAGACGCGTGACTCAACTGTGTGATTCACGGGTCGCTGCACGTGTGAAAACAGCCCCCACAAGTTGGACGATTTTGCTAAATGTTTGAATTGAAAAAAAGTCGAGTTGAGTTGCGTCGGCGATATAGCGACGCCGACGCAACTCAAAGTCGAGTTGAGTTGTCGACACGTTCACAGCGTGAACAACTGTCACCGATCAGTTCTGAACGTCGTGACCCAGTGAGGATGTCTATAGCGACGCAACTCGACGTCGAGTTGAGTTGCGTCGGCAAAGTGTCTATAGCGACCCGCTGACGCAACTCAATTCGTGTCGAGTTGAGTTGAGTTGCGTCGCTATAAACGGGCCTTGAGGGGGTCGAAATTGATGCCTCCGCCAGGCCACCAAATCTGTCTTCGGCCTCGCGTGACCTTGATCTTTGACCTCATCACCCCCAAAGTTGACTGTTTTGTGCCCTTGTCCTGTGGATCACTTGTGCTAACTGGCATCAAAATAGGTTCAATCGTTTTCAAAATATCACGTTCACAAGTTCGGTAACAGACGAACAAACGGACAGACGGACGGACAACTCGAAAACATGTGCCTGCCTGCGCCTGCCAGTCTGGCCTGGCTTAATCCACTTACTTACTTACTTTACAGACAGCTGATTAAGCAAGGCAACTAACGAGTGACGTCACGTCGGCGGAACGTGTGAACGTGTAGACCTATTGTCTGCCGCGAGTTTACGCTTGTATGCAATGCATATACGTTTGCGCACCTGTGTATACGTTTTTACGCGAGTGGTTGTCCGGAAAATAGACTCCTGGGGCCAAATTTTCAAACGTTCCTAAGATTTTCTCAAGTTTTTCCTAAGTATTGCCTAAGTTTTTCCTAAGTCAGGAGTTAGGAATTTTTGAGTATTTCTTAGGAATTCCTAAGTCAGTTCTCAGAAATTTTAACAGTTCATAAGTTTTCCCCAAGTTTTTTTCTAAGAATGTTTGAAAATTAGGAATTGTCCTAAGTTTTCCTTAGTTTTTTTAGGAAAAATCTGACTTAGGAACTTTTGAGAATCAGGCCGCTGGACTCTAGGCGACTTTGTCTAGCCGAAGACAACTTCCTTAAGTGGATGACATCAGAGTGCAAACTGCGATGGGACAAATCCTCAAGAGCGTCCGGTCTACTAGCTGCAAACAAAGATTTTAACAAGTGCGTCAGTAGAACTGACACAAACCCGCCATTCAGGCCGATGGATCCCAGAGGGGAAGGGACACGTCGGCAGACATTGTCCCTACACATATAAAATTTGGTGTGGATCCGTCATGCACGCGTTGCTGAGATATCGCTCAAAAACCACCAAAATGCAAAAATTCCCCATTGACTCCTATAGTAACGAAAATTTCATTTCCCATTTTTACGCCCCCCGGGGGCCACTAACCCCCAAAAGGGGAGAAGACACACCCGGAACCAGAGTACGCCCGCATGCAAAATTTGGCATGAATCGGCCCGCGGGTTGTCGAGAAATGGTTGACAAAAAAGCGAACAAACAAAAAAAAACATACAGTAAAACAATACATCGCCCTTCGCTCTAACGAGCGAATGGCGGGTAATAAACATATTTATATTGAATTTAGTCTACTGTCTGACATTATTGCCAGTCTTTGGCAGATAGACACTGAGGTTAGCATATTACGGTCTCTGAGTAACGACTAATATGTTAATATAAGCAATTGTACATAGGCCTAGAAGGCGAGCAGTGCCACAGATCAAGATTAAATACGCGACAAGACTGTTGTTAACCCTTTAGACTCCAAGGTAATTTATAGTGCTACATGGAATAATATGAAGTTGGTACACTTGGCGTTGATGGGTGGGCTGTTACATTTGGTACAGCGAGGAGGGGCCTGGGCGGGTTGCGGCCCCGCCCAAGTCCCCTCCTCGCTGTACCAAATGTAACAGCCCACCCATCAACGCCAAGTGTACCGATTACTTGAATTACCGTACTGCTAGGCCGCTGATGGTCCACTGCTCTGCGGTTTTAATGTGGCAATCAAATTAAGAAGCGTTCAGAACAAGTACAACGTCACGTGGTTTCAGAAATAATGCTAATAATAATGTGCTTTATTACAGTTGTAGTCAGACGCTGCTAAAAGACAATCAGAACCGAACCATAAGCTGCCACGCAGGACAGAAGTGAACTGCATAACACAGAACAGAAAACGTTGTTTATCACTGACGCAGCGACAGCGTATAATAGCGAAGGTGGTATACGTTTCCGGTAGTGTCAGTTTGGGGTGGGTGTGTGTCTGACTGTCAACGCGATATCTCTTGAACCGTTTGAGGTGTCATCATGAATTTTTTACGGGAGCACGATAAGGCCACGAGCTCGGACGAGTTCGAAAATGGCGGCATTCCGATGCACTGGGGTGCCGGGGTGATGTGATGATTCGACGTCTGTGAGTTACCATGGGCATTAATACGAAGCGGTAGATTTACCACGATGCCTCAATTTGATTAACGCAAACGGTTAACTGAAACAACAAACCCACGCATGCTTTAACACAGGATATAATTTAAATGCGATAGGCTTAAATATTTACAAATCCCATAACTGCCCATCACTTTTGGTTTTCATGTAGGCTGTAGCCCTATGGGCCGTGAGTCTGCTGATGGTTGTCAGTTGCACACGATCATGGGAAGTTATGAGTTTACACATGGGTGTCGCCCTGATAGATCGACACGACAAGCCTCCGCCACTATCAGTGGGTCACGGGGTTTGCTGTTTGCTGTTACTCAAGTATCCTAGGCGTCCAAGAATGGGATCTTTAAAAAGTCCATGTAGGACTTCTTATTGGTCGTCAATAGAGACCATAGCTCTAAACTGCTTAATTTTTGGCGACAGACAAACAAACGAACGAACAGACCAACACAAGGACATCGCCATCCCTTAAAGCCCTCACTTGCACTTTGTGTGGTGGGAACTTAAAAATCATTTCGGGCGTAGGCAGTGCTAAATGTTGGCGTACTCCGGGCCGGATGCCGACTGTGCAGCGGCATTTCGTGACGTCGCTGTTTTTCTGGCGGATGACGTCATGTCACGTGGTCCAGCGGCTGAGAAGGTGTTCTCGTAGACGTTGTGACGAATATGTCTCGCTTCACCGTGCACGTCACTCGCTGCAACAAGCATCGTACACCCAATACGATACGGTGCGCCGAAATACCCCCCCCGGGAAATATCCCCCTCCAGAGAATACCCCCCCCCCAGTCGGATAGCGTCAGCAGTACGGGTTAGTGCACGTTTTCAAATAAATCCCTCATCTCGTGGGTCGGTTAGGGTCAGGACTCAGGAGTAAGAGATATATTTCCAGTTGTCAAAATTTCTCTAGGGGATGATCACCGGGAGAACATCTCCACACGGTTATGTCACGGATTCATACGATATGACACGATTCGATAAATTGAACGACAGATGAAGAAAACGTTTTCAAGTTTTCATATTCGTCTTACGTGTTATACGTTTCTAGCTTTTATTACCTTGCAACGTTTTTATCGTAAAGACGTCAACATTTCCCACGACAAACAATTTCAAAAGATCGCAGTAATGTTTTTTCCCATTAATTAACCAATGTACTGAAAGCGCCAATTGGTAGACGGCCACACAGGGACGTATAACGCAAACCACACATTTTGTTTGCGTTTTTATCGTTTATTGGATGACGTTTTAACCCTTTAGACTCTAAAGGCAATTTAATTATCGTGCCACATCGAATAATATGAAGTTGGTACACTGGCCGTTGATGAGTGGGGTGTACAATGGTCCGTTGCTCTGCGGTTTTGACGTGCCCTTGAAGGGTCAAACACGGTGTTTCACCGTGCTGACTGTTAAGGCATGAGACGAAGATAGCAGTAACGCTGACGTAAACTACAAAGTGGCCCAAAACGCGATGTCACTCTTTTGGTTGCTCACGTCCCTAAAATGCTACAAACCAATTTTCCTGATTTCTAAAATCAATAAAACTTGAATAAATTCAAATTCAGATTTATTTATTTATTTGTGTTTTATTTATGTTTATTTATGTATGTATTTATTTATTTAGTTTATTGATTTTATTGATTTATTTTATTTTATTTATTTATTTACTAAATACTTTTTTCAGTTAGTGGCAAAAATCGTAAATAAATCGGAGCTTTTTAAGATGTGAGCAATTAAACAAAGTGACCTCACTTTTGGACCCCCTATATAATGTACGTACCTCGAGTGTCACGCGGCGGTACGAGTGGTTGGTACGTGTCGGTGGGTACGGTCGCTACGAGTTGAAGGCTGTCATAGCCTAACGGTAGTTCTTGGCGTACCGGCTGCAGCGATGAGTACGTATCATCTGCAGCTGCATCTGCAGAATCACATCAGAGGTAAAGGTAAAAAAAGGTAAGTGGATTTATATAGCGCTCTGTTTCTAGTACCTCACGCTCATGTTTTACCTGCAAAAACACAAATACCTGCTATCAGCTCGTAAACTTGAGAGACACCTTTTACCATAGTTGTTTCGCACGTTCATGGTAAAAAGAAAATTCGCTTAAATTCGTTAGTTCTTCTCACAAAATCAAACTCATTAAAACTCACTGAATAATGATCGCAGGCGGTCTTCAGCTCTCCAGCTCTAGCACTTATTACGAAATTATTTGTTATGACAGTGTAGATGTTTTTTTTATGACAAAAGTAGTGACAATAGGACTTAGACAGCTGCAGATCTGGTGGCGTAGATCACCTTGATTGTCACTCGATGATCCGATACGTTGGTAGGTGTCGGTTGCTGTGGAGAGGAGCTCAAGATACTCACCTGGCACTTCCTCGTATACAGGCTGCTGACCTGACAACGAATGCGCTGTAGTTTCACCTGTAGTTTCAATTCACAACCGGTTACCAGGACAGTACACTTTGTCAAACGAACCCTGTCACCTCGGTTTCTTTTGGCTCATTCTGGAAATGGGTAATACTATCCCCAAATTCTGAAATAAAGAAGTAGCGCTACCCCTTATGCCAACACAAAATGGGTAGCTCGCAGCAACACCAAAGCAGTTTTTAATAACCGTGAAACGCAGCACATGTATACGTGACAGTACACACAATGGTCACTTAATTCTACCAAACTGTACAGAAACATTGTCAATGTAATACAAACAAACTGTCAGTCAGTCACTCACAGTCTGACACAGCCTACTTCAGTTCAATAATCGACGCTCTCTGACCAGGCAGGCGATATACCACGTAGTGTATTCATACTAATTAATCACATTAATTAGTAACTAATAACTAATTAATAACGTTAATTAATAATTAATTAATTTAATCGTGTCACATGACAATATACCACGTAGTGTATCGCCTGCCGGCAATCGCTGTTATTTTGTTCTACTGGATAACGATGAACGTGTTCAACAGCTGACCTATCTAACATAGGCCGTTAAAGTGGTCCGGCCTATTCAACCGGTGAGCTGTTGAACACGCCCCTGGCTACTTGCGGTTCAATGCCTTCTATGCCTCCGCAAGCTATGCGCGGCGGAGGCTATCACGTGTTCACCATGTCCCGATGTCAAGATCTACGTTTTTTCACTTCGCGCGAATACTGAACGGATTTCGGTAAAATTTAATGGAGCTAATCACTACCACCAACAAATGAGCTGATTAATTTCACATTTATTGTGACAGGGATAAGGGAGCAGGATACGACAGAAAATTCGAATCGACGTCAAATCGGTGCTGCCACGTAGCGAATGACTTAACACATAATCAATTTTACAGTACATACAGCACGCTGTGTCCGCAGGGCTGACGAGTACATTACACACGTGCAGCGGCGGAGGCATCATATGTCTTTAACTCTCTTACTCAATTAGTTATTATTACTATTACTTTTATACCTCCGCTGGCAATATGGTGATGACGATGATGACGATGACGATGACGATGATTTGTTATTGTTTATACACCTTACCCACAGACAGATGATTGGCAGATCGTACTGATGCCGATGCAACTGTGTTTAACGGTAAGTCGTGACTTCTATAAAAAAAACGCCACGAACAATTAGACTACGCACAGAAAGAAAACTATGTATTCGATCTGTTTCGATCTAAAGCGCATCATCTTCATTTTCCTGTTTATACCTACATCAATATCGTAAATGTAATGTAGGCCTGATGTACAGTAAAATAATACGCTCTTCAACAACAGTTCTAGAGTTCTAATCATGTCCACATATTGTCACACTTATAGCCAATTAATCTAGGTTGTAACTTTTCTCAACCAAACTTTTAATCGTTATTCTTTCTTGAAATAAACAACACAAAAGTCACATTTATGTTTGAAAAGTAGCTCCTATGAAGCAGTAAAAGCGCAAGTGCTGTCCAAACATGCTATTACATGCTTTTACTTTGTGGCATACATGCTGCGGATGCTTCAGCGTCGTAAATACTGGTATATGATATATGCCTTAGCGCTATTGGTTGGGCGACAGGAATGGCAAATCGTGGTCTAACAATCCTTAAAGGTTTCTTTGGAGGATCTAATCTAGGATGAGGTAAGTCTGGAAAAGCTAAACCTATCGAGTGATGTACGACCGTCGCAGCTCGGTTCCTCATTAGTCAGAGTATTTTCTAGGGAGTCAATATTAGGGGGTGCAAAAAATAAATGGGGGTGTATGCCAGGTCGTGGGTTGCGGAGCCGGGGTCGCGCAGCGCCCCCGCGCACGGCATAGGCCGTGTGGAAGAGGGTGCCGGGAGGGGGTCAAGGGGTCCAAGGGTATAACCCCCGGAAAATTTTAGAAATTTAGCATGTAAAATTCTGCAATCTGGTGCACTTCCCAATGATAAGTACGTACGCGAAGAGTGTATAGTGCACAGTACATATATTTAGAGTATTGGTGAGGTAAAACTATTCAGCAACAATGCAGGGGGTGCAACACCCCCAGGGGGTGTATATGTTTGGGGGAGTGTCCATCAATGTGTGGGGGGTTAACACCCCCCAAGGAGGGGTGTAAAAAATTACTGTCATTAGTAGAAGTAATAGCAATGGCGCCGAATCCGATTCCGCAGGCACGCTGAAAGTCGACATCGCACAGTTAAGTAATGAAGCCATTGGAGATGGAGTCTCACAACCCGCGATAAAATAGCTCATAACCTTAACGCGTGACCTTGAAACCGCCGGAAAATTAACCTTGACCTTGACACGTGACCTTGGCGTGCGAACTCGCTCGGGTCGAGATTTTCTCCAATCTACGTAACTATGCCAAGCAGAAAGCAGATACCTGCAATAGTTTTCATGTTATCGTGCGGACAGACGATAATCTAGTCAAATATGAAAAAAAATAAGAGATGCTTCAGGCAGACACACTCAGCTGAGAACAATACTACCTCGTTAGACTAACAAGAGATCAAAGTAATTTGACAAAAAGCGCCTCACGGGGGGCCCATTCCCCGGTTAGGGGTCACCCCAGGGGGTCGAAAGTTGTACCATTGAATTCCTG
>Ga0209149_1000790_pt1 | contig 14205 bp, 10 predicted proteins | sample WorMetTyACAVOLI2_FD_187423 | JGI IMG/M metagenome (GOLD analysis project Ga0209149, IMG submission 187423) | Marine gutless worms symbiont microbial communities from Max Planck institute for Marine Microbiology, Germany - Olavius algarvensis... ... | reverse complement strand
CGCGGTCGAGACGCATGGTCCAGTCAACGAGTCGGCTACGGAGTTCTTTTCACGTGTGGGAAAGAAGGTTGCCCAGCTCACAGGCGATGAGAGAGAAAAAAAAATAAAAAAATAAAATAAAAATAATAATAATAATAATAATAAAATAAAATTTAAAAAATAATAATAATAGTTCCAAGACAATGCTTATGTTGCTTTTATCATGGTAGAGTCATTGCGAGAGTTCACCCGGTTCATTTGATGAATGTAGAATGGCGCCAAGCGGCCGCCGACCCAACATCAAGCCAGACGACTTAGGCTGTGAGTCCGCCTGTACAGGCTGCCAGAATCTACACCCACCATCGCCATTTACTATTATTACTTACCGCGAAAGCTGATACTCATATTACCGTTCCACGGAAGGTAGAAGACTGAGTCAACTTAGTTAGCTGGTTACATACCAAGATGGTTTACCCGCCCACAGACGGCCGCCCATCCTGGTACTAACCGGGTCTGACGTAGCGCAACTATGTTGATCGAGGCACGCGTTACCACTAAGCCAAACCGGTGATGATCAGGGGCGTAGCCAGGGGTCAAAAGGTCGGGGAGGGGGTGAAGTGACGATCTGCTGATAGCCTACAGGCCTATGCTAAGACTATGGCCTATGCTAAGACTATGAATACCAGGGGCGTAGCTGGATAGGGGGTCGAGGGGTCCGGACCCCCCGCGCCAGAGGCGACCCGTGAGATTACCGCAAATTCGGTAAATCATGCGCTAGGGGTGGGTCTGTCGGTGGTTACGTGAGTGCCCGGTGGAAGTGATGTTGGTTTCATTGGTCACACACTGCATGCATTCTGCGTATAAGGCAGCAGAAAATTTGCAGAAGACAGACACATGACGCCAAAATACATTATTTTATTTTAAAACACATCACACAAATAGGAAAATGTGCTCTGCATGAGGCCTATATATGCGAAAAACAGTTTTTTTTCTATGCGTCATACATCTAAAGCTTAAATTTTGCCTCTGGGGGTTTCTCCCCCAAACCCCCACCGGGGCTGTGTCCCTGGACCCCGCTCGGGGACTTTTGTCCCCTCTCTCCCTGAAACCTAGACTACCAGCCACAAAAATCCAGCTACGCCCCTTGTGCATACCTAAGACCTCCGCACCGCATCAGTAGGCCGTAAATGCATGTCGTCAATGATTTAACTGATTAGTCGGTCGTATTTTATTAACGTATTGCTAATTATTACATACACGTGCGTGAATATCACACTGTATGTCTTATCCAAATTTCACGAAGAGCTGCCGTCACACTCAAAGCAAGCTGATAGTGACAGTAGGCCTACTAGTCATTAACATTCATCACAGACTCATGCGTCAATATGACGACATTATTGAGCAGAACTGCGAACTGTCACAACGCGTCTCTCCTTTAGTACAGTCCAGGGAATGATCTACAAGTTGATCCAGCGACAGATTGTCTAGAGGGCCCCGCCATGGTACAACGGGCTACCATACTGATGGTGCCGCGCTTGACTCACTGTCATCGTTTATGTGCATGTGTTGTTGGTCATAATTTTCTGTCTTAAACACGATGTTCACTACCGACACAGCCCACAAGGCATTATTGACCTACAGGCTCCACCGTCGCCGACAAACTGCCGACATCTGGCGACAGTGGGGGAGTGGGGTGTGTCACCCCCTTACACTCCTCCCCCCTTTGCCGGGGGGTGATAATGATGGCAAGGGCGCAACCACTGGGGGCTCGGGGGGTCCGGACCCCCAACTTTCTGGAGGACCCCAAGAAGAATGAAAGAAGCTTCCTGTTATTATTGCAGTCATTAGTGTACTGTAATATTTTTAATTTTTGTGAAATTGTGTATGTGCCGAATGTGGGTTAGCGGCTCGTGTGTGGGTGGCATTTTAACTTAAGCCGACATACTGTATGAAGGTTTCTGACAGAATTATTACTTTTCTTAGTTCCCTGTTTTGAACTGAACTAACTGCAAAACTTTCTGTTTTACTCGTGTTAGTTTTTTCGTAGTTTTCTGTGTTTTTTTGTCAGCCTTCCTGGTGGTACTAGTGACATGAGCCTGTAGACCTACTGCATCATCCGGTCCATCCGGGTGCATGCCGCTTTTTGTGTTTAGTATATGGCCTTAAATTTGGCAAAGCGAAGAGATATTTGTATATAAAATTTATACTCTTATTCTGTATTTTGTCTGTACGTAGGTCTAATGTTATTACTTGTGAGCAGTACCGTATAGCAACTTTAAATCATTGATGACACATTGAATAAGAATTTATTTTCAGCAGAGATGAAAATACAGTATTTGGTGAATTGGTCGTTTACCTATCAGTGCAGAATGTCGTCCTTCACCAGGGCTCTTTCTCTTCCTTCCTCTTCTGCCTCACTCTCTTGTGCAGTAGCTACATACAGCGCGGAAGCGCCACCCAGAATGCACCAAAACTCACCATTTTCAGATAAAAAATCAAAAAAATTTCTGGGGAGGAGGCACGGCCCCCTCCCCAGACCCCTCTCCCAGTGGGGATGGGGACACCCCCTCCCCACGCCCCACCTTCCTCGGCGCCTTCGGCACCTTGGCTCTCGCCTTCGCCTTCGGCGCCTCGCTCGGACCCCCCAACATTAAAACCGTGGTTGCGCCCTTGGATGATGGAATGATGACGATGACGACGACCACGACGACGACGGTAACGCGTGCCCTGTTACAAGTCAGTCTGGACTCTGACGTCGTTTCTTGCATCGATCGAAGTTGCTGTCATGTCACTCCTTACAATCTTGAACAGTCCTCGAACGCAGACTGCAAAGACGTCTTTCCTCCCAAAGTAACTGTCGAACATTTTCCTCTCGGCACTAGGCTTATTTAAGCAAAATCTACACGTGCATATAAGCGACAACGGACAACTTATTTCCCAGCGTTAATCGTGCTAGTGAAAGTTTAATCTCTGGTTGTGATTTTGCTGTCAGCTTTTAACCACACGAATGAGAAGGCGATAATCTGAACTGAAATGGTTTGTGCAACAGGAAGACAGTATCCAGAAACTGCGCGTTGCAGTTCGTGCTAACATGCCAGACGTTGCAGCACTTTTCGTCAAATTTGCCGATCAGCTGATAACTGACTGCGGGTATACTGAAGCGTTGTAAATTATTTACTTCACTGTTAACCTGACCTACACTACTCAATGTAGGTCAGTAGCACGATAAATCGTGAAAAATAGCACGATAAAGCGACAAAAGTTACAGTTCCCGATGCTGACCGATATCACTCGCAAAATCCAGTCGACCTTTCTTATGAGAAGCTCTGTACAAAATTGTATAAAATATTTATAAAATGCTGTTTACTTGCGACATATTTTAACGAGTGCAACCGAAAGAGAATGTAACTTTTAATTTTAGTTTGAAAAAAAAGAGAAAGCCTTTTACTGCGGATAGCGATGCACTGTGACTCCCAGTTTGTAGTGGATACGTTCCGGGACGTCGAGCCAGTGCAATTCCCCACGCAGCAAGTGTGACAAGCCGCGTGCAGTCTCGGCATCTTCGCAGCTGAGATCAAAAATACTGTAATGTTTCGAATAACTCCGTAAAAAATTAACTGATTTCAATAACTCACGATTGTGTGTACCGACAGTTATCGAAATCTGTACAGTTTTGACGCAAGGGCGTCGGACCTTCGCTGTGGCTGGCCCGACGGTCTGGAATGCGGTATTCAACTCGCTGTAATGACGCTATCGGAAATGCCCCGTGGGCCTGATCTCCCATTTACCAGTCTATGCAGCGCATTAACCCATCGGAATTCAGACGCAGTTATGGTGCCACATCAAATAACATGAAGTTTGTACACTGGCCGTTGATGGGTGGGCTGTTACATTTGGTACAGCGAGGAGGGGACTGGGCGGGGCCCCAGCCCACCCAGGCCCCTCCTCGCTGTACCAAATGTAACAGCCCACCCAGCAACAGCCAGTGCACCAATCACCGTATTTCTGTATAACGCTCCGTTGCTCTGCGGTTTTAACTAATGTACCAATAAAGGATTAAATGCTGTTTTGCGATTATGCAGTCCTCTTGACATGAACATTGACATTGAAATATCGTTTGTTTGTCGATGTAGTAAAAAGTTTCCCGAGGCGGATCCGTCGATACAGATCGAGACTCACCTGGACGTGTCTTTGCGGAACTGGCGTCTCGCCGAACTGTCGTGCATTGCTGACGATGTCCGAAACCTGCGTGATGACGTGACTGATATGAATGAAGCCATCGAAGAGCTCGAAATGAAACTCTGTACGCTCAAGAAGTTGGCAGTCGACGTACGTACACCACACAGCGTGCTAAGTTAACCCTTTGGTTGGCGGTTTGGCTTAGTGGTAACGCGTTGGCCTCGATCAACGTAGTTGCGCTACGTCAGACTCGGTCAGTACCAGGATGGGTGACCGTCTGTGGACGGGTAAACCATTTCCATATGTAACCAGCCAGCTAGGTCGACTCAGTTTTCTACTCTCTGTGGGACGGTAAAATGAGTGTCAGCTTTCGGGCTCAGTAATAATAATAAATGGTAATGGTGGGTGTAGATTCTGGCAGCCTGTACAGGCGGACTCACAGCCTAAGTCATATGGCTTGGTCTTGGGTCGGCGGCCGCTTGGCGCCGTTCTACATTCATCAAATGAACCAGATGAACTCTCGCAATGGCTCTGTCATGATGACAGCACCATAAACATTGTCTGGGATATTATTATTATTATTATTATTTTTTTGCGGTATTATTATGATTATTATTATTATTATTATTTAGAATGCAGAGGTAATTATAGTGCCACATCGAATAATATGAAGTTGGTACACTGGCCGTTGATGGGTGGACTATTACATTTGGTACAGCGAGGAGGGGACTGGGTGGGGCCGCAACCCGCCCAGGCCCCTCCTCGCTGTGCCAAATGTAACAGCCCACCCATCAACGGCCAGTGTACCAATCACCGCATTGCGGTATAATGGCCCGTTGCTTTGCGATTGTAATGTGTCGTTAAAGGTTAAACGAATTACACTGCGAACTGATCATAATCTCTTAAGTTACAGGCTATTTTTATTGTTATCGCGCGGTGCCTTGTATAAGCGCGGCCTATGCCGTCGCGCGGTGTCCGTCTGTCTGCCCGTCACGTTCGTGTATTCTGTGGAAACGAATAAACATATCTTAATTTTTATCACCATCGGGTAGCCACACATTCTAGTTTTTCCGTACCAAACGTTATGGCAATATATCGACGTTTTTCTACCAATAAGTCGCTATATCTCGTAAACGATGCAAGATATCGCCATAGTTACTATGGAAGACGAATAGTAACTCGTATGCGATCTATTAAATGGTACCATTTCCAATGACCTTGAACGAACCCTAACTGTGTTTTCAAGGTCACACCACTTTTGACGCTAAATGTCTCACAAACGGCTACAGATACGGCCACAGTTACTATACAAAGTGACCTCTAAGCCGGATTTCAAGGTCACGATATTATTCAACGTCAAATTACTCGAAAATGGTACAAAACGGAGCTATAGTTACAATGGCGGACCAATAGAAAGTCGTACATGGTCTATCGACCCGCTCCATTTTAAATGACCTTGAACGACTCCAAACCCATATTTCAAGGTCAGGCCATTCTTTGATGCTGAATATCTGCGAAATGGCTAAAGATACGGCCATAGTTACTATGGAAGGCGACTAGGATACTATCTATACCCAAGCTTTCAAATGGTGCCATTTTCAGTGACTTGAGTGACCTCTAATCCACATTTCAAGGTCACGATAATATTCAACGTCAAATAACTAACTAATAGTAAGTCGTGTATGGTCTATCCAATGCTTTCGTTTCCAGTGGCCTTGAGTGACCCTTGACCTAGATTTCAAGGTCATGGATAATTAGACCTATAGGTGCCCTCGACGTATTGTGTGCGCAGCTGACGCGCGATCTGTTTGCGATAGCTAAGTTCTTGTTGGTTTCAGCCACAGAGCAGCATTCCTGACGTCATCATATGGATGTTGTCTGGTGACAAGCGTATCGCCTATTATCGCTGCCCAGCGCACCTGCTTCTGTACTCACCGAATCCGGAGTATCGTGGGAAATACTGCGGAATGTTGGATGCTTATCAACTCGAAGTATACGCCTGGTGTTTTCTGTCACTCTATGCTTCACTTTCTACGTGAAGTTTCCTCTCATTGAACTACGTACGCTATACATGGTAGCAATAATGTTTGAAGAAAGCACGCCAACTTTGGCAAGTGTAGTAGTTTCGACAAGTACAAACTAATTTTGATAATTAGTGCCTACCAGTCGGAAGAACTGATTAAATTTTATGTACTGATCCGGTCCCGGATACGGATTACGGATCGCTGTTCCACTTCCCTCACCAAGCGGAATGAGCCGATTTCACTGAAACGTGGTGTTATGATTGGGCCTACCAATCGAAAGAACTTTTTAACTTTTGATGGTGAGTGACAGTGACTAGTGATCCTGTCCCGGTCACTGTTCCACTTCCCTCACCATTGCGGAATAGCGGACTTTAGGAGATTTATTAGCATTTCTCATACAGTCACTGGTCGATTTTCATAACACTGACTGCAAACTGACTGACGCCAACGAGGTAGTGAATCCACAACATTTTGGGGGCGATCCGGCAGACATCCGGATCCGAATACGGATTTATATCCGGAAATCTGGGTTAGAATCCCGGATCACTTTTGATCGAGGTTAGACGCAATTGGCGGAGGTTTGCGCTCTCTGAGTACAGTCTGTCAGTCTATCGATATTATTATTATTAGTATTATCGTCGTCTCACTATTATTATAGCCTTGCTGTCCTGCTCGACGTCGATATTGCTTTATTCTACTGTTGTATGTCTATTTGTAAACTAAAATTACTGAACTGTTACGGCATTATGAACTGTATTCACACTGCTGGATGCTGTGTACACGCGCAGTATCCGGCAAATTTGGCGGAACGTCAAAATCGCTGGGAAATCCCGGCGCTCATCAGTGCCCGGATCTGGCTTGGTCTGGAGAAGTACGAGCATGAGTGGCGCCGTGTACAGAAGGAAGGAGAAATTGCTGTATTCGCAGAAACGGTCAGTTAAGACATGTACACATTTTATTAATGAACAACTGGACTGCCTCGTGATAACGGGACTGGACCGGACCTATCACGGTGGGTGCAGTGGTCTAGTGGTAGAGTATCGGACTCGTAACCGAGAGGTTGCGGGTTCGACTCACACCCGGTCCTCTGCGAGCAACCTTGAGCTAGTTGCTAACTTACTGTGTGCTCAGGCCAACTCAGCCTCCTACCCTCAGCGGGACGGGAAATGAGTAGTAGCTACGGCTACGGGGTGAAGGCCTAATGTGGCTGATTGGGGCGATGGTGTGTCTGCTGGCTGTACCGTGGGTCCAATTGTCCGTTAACGCAGGCAATGGATGGCCACATAATGCACTTCCCAGACTGTAAAGCGCTGCTGGTCACGAGTCTGTAAGCGGCGCTATAACAAGTGTCCAGACCTTTACCCAAATAAAGTAGATCGTGATAGTCCGATCTACTATATTTGCTTTACATTCACCTCATCATTTTATTTTTAGATCAAATCAAATCAAATGAGATTTGTAGTGCACAGCATACAGAGGAACAGAGGCCTACTGCGCATTACAACAATAAAATACAAGAAATGAAAGCCGAGAGTAATCTTAAGGTTCGCTGTCAGACGCAGAACTATACAGATAAGACTTCAACTGTTTTTTGGAAGCAGCAACGGAAACAGTTTGTCGTAGTGAGGGTGGCAGATTGTTTCAAACTCTTGGGCCAGCAATGGAGAAGGCACGGTCACCCAGTGGGTTTCACATTTTATTTTTCTGTTTATTCCGTGTGGTAGACTAAGTTCGCTACCCGTCAGCTTTTTACTGCACGTTAAATACACACTATCGTATCGTAACTGGTATTGGATGTAACGGGCGCGTTCGTGAGTTTCATCTGATTGATCCAGACCTAGCCCAGTCCGCTGCAAGATAGGTCAGCAGCAGCAGAGTTTATTTGCCATGAGAAAAATATACATGTGTACATAAATGTAAAGGATAGGCGGACTGCCAGAAAGGAATAATCCATCGTGCTGGCCGCCCATGATAACTAATAATAGTGACAATATTACCAATAAACTAATAAATTAATAAACTAATGTTTATGCCACGCCCATTTGTTTACATTTTCGCCGCGCCAGTAGGAGATGGACAAGATTAGTCTGAAGAAGAACGTGTTAAGTTGATGTCTTGTAGGCCTAATTATTGTCGTATAAAGTTGAGAATTGCAATTTAATTGTGACAAACTCTGGTACGGATAAAAATATAAGGATATGTGTGTGCTTGTGTGAAATTGAAATAATGTATCTTTCAATATAATATTATATGTATTTGTAATTAGTTTACAAAATGTAGGAACCTAGTGAAATGTCTATACGGACTACTTCGTATATGAACTGTCTCAAAAATGCCTCATTTGTTGAATATTTCCGTCATAAATAACTAAGGATTCTGTGTGCCAAAAATTACTCAAATTGGTATATTTTCAGGGAATTTACTCTAAAATTGAAATGGACGTTTTGTGAGACATATTGTGATATGTTTTTTTGATTTATGCTGTTTTTGCTTAGTACGAAAATCAAGTGAGTATTTTGGGAAATTGGACGAACAAAGGTCCGATGATGACACGACCAAAATGGAGTGACGAAGCCGGTCAGGTACAGCTCGTCGCATTTGCTTGCCGTTTCATCATAGATTTCGTTTCTTTGTTTATGCAAACGTTTTTTGCACAATTTTTACTCATTCACAGACATGTAATGAAATTCTTATCTTCACTGGTAAAAGTAATTTCTACAACAACACTTTTACTAACGTTCACTTTATGTTGCTGTTGATGAAGTGTGTTTAACCAATAGACAAATTATTTAGACACATAGAGTCAGCATTCCGTCAGCTATATCGTCTGCAATTTTCTTTCAAATTCGTTAAGTTTCCTAGGAATTAATTAAAAAAGCAAAATGGGAGTTTTTTTGTGAGCGCACTGTATTTAACAAGTGCAACGCATAACTTACTGCTTACTTGTTATTGCAGATTGAGTTAAATAAAGACGACTTTGTTCCGCCAACAGGATGGAAATGGGATTCTGACTGGTACATCAGTCTGGACTTCAGGTACTTCATCCTTGCTTTCAATCATTCTTCGCGCCAATTCCCAACTCAGAACTCGCTTCTTCCGTCCGTAATCTGGACTTAATCTGCAGGCTGGACAAACTTTACCACTCTGGAACTGTTTTTGGATGTCTCCTGCAGTTTTCAGTTTATGTTTCGTTGATTATCTGTTTCTTTTCTCGCAGTAAGCTAAAGTAAGTAAGTAAGTAAGTTAAACAAGTAAATAAGCTAAACTGACTACTCGTCAGCTTTCAGTGTAGGCCTATGTTTTATGTACATTTTATCACCAGAAAAGGCCAGAAAAAATATTTTTTAAATATTAATATAGAGATGTTTCGAGTTACGCGTGATTCTATTCTGTATTGTATCGTACAATGTCATAATTGCAATAATAATAATTATTAATAATTAATATTAATTGCAATAAATGAATCAATCAACCAGTCAATTAAAAACACATTTGCAAAGCGCCACTATGGTGCAAGCAAATCACAGATGGACAGCTACGCCAAAATAGATTAATATCGTTGAGATATTCTTTGATTTGCTGTGCTATTGCTGTGTTCTCGCTCTTCGTATTTTGGGTATCACTAGTCTAGCAATAAGTGACTACAGTTGTTTTGCTGAAGCTTTGTGCAGTGTTGAATTAAGTGCTAGTTTTCTCGTTATTGCGATTATACATATAAAATACTCACTTATTTTCTTCTCGCATTTATTATTGGTTTTGATTAAGCTAAATTGTACTATGATGTTGATATGATCGCTTGAAGTAACGGGAAGACGAAATTCTTCGCCCTCGTCGACTTTTGTAGATTTCCTGTCACCGCCAAACGTAAAGCGATCGAAAAGCTACAATTTGACTGCGATTAGACTATGATTTTTTGCAAGGAATTCACGTCGGTTAGTTGCAAAAAAATCGTGGCGTAGTCGAATCGCGGTCGATGATGCAGTGTGACCACCGCTCAACGACAGTTGTTATTGTACAGCGTTACGTTCGACAAAGACTCGGGTCACAAGGTGTTCATGGATGACACCTACGAGAACGAGTCGCGACTGCCTGGCGGTGTCTGGTCTCCAGCTGGCATTCCGTGGACAGACGTGGTAAGAATTACTTCATACCGTCGTCGTCGTCCATGTTTATGTGCATTGCCGAACGGTGAAAACGCTTGCGATTCGATGCGTTGCGTTATCCTTCCCCAGACACCTTCCATGGTTCGGCGACCGTCCCTTTCTCGGGAAATCACGGTTGCGCGTTAGCTTTTTATAGCAGTGACGACATTCTTGTTTTACTCTTTAATAAGTGATCTTATTTGTAGTATCACCACGTTGTGAGCAATTAAGGTATTCAAACATAAACATAAACGAGAAAATTGTGGGCATAGGCGCATCAGCCTCTTCGCCCGCATCTTAACTAAGTGCTTAAGCAAAAAAATAAATGACTTATTATGTGCCCATAATAACAAATAGTTTTTTTAGTTAATTAGATTGATAATCTATATTGTGCATTACTTTTACATAAAGCTCGCTTTATGTTCGGTGTAAATATTCTTGCACAATGACAAAATATATTACCACACTGTAAGATTAATATGGCGTGCAATGACATTTACTGTGTAAACAAAATGTCGGGTATTTTTAGCTGCAGCCGAATGTTGTGAGGATCGTTGTGTTACTTGTGTAGACGATACGTTGACAGTGACGGTGGAAAAAAACGTTTTGCGCTATGTAGAAAGGCGACAAAAGTCCGGCGAAGCTTGATATTGAGGCACCAGACGGCTGGGAGTGGACGGATGAGTGGCAGGTCGATCTCAACCGCGCTGTCGATGAATACGGTCCGTCTATACTGTCTTCTTGCCTGACCTCTGTATCTAAACTAATAGCTGAAAGTTTGACCACTCTGACTGGTCCCTTAAATACAGTACGCTCCGCTGGGGAGACGAGTGAGCTTGGACGGGGCGCTGTGGGGAAGTATGTGGACATGGCGTGCGGTAACCCTGCTGGCCGGCTCGTGGGACAGGCAGAGCTGACTGCCGTCCAGCCTGTCCGACCCGATGTCCAATACGTTTGCCGCAGTTACCGCAGTTCGCCTCATCGAGCCGAAATCGCGCATAGGTCCAATGTAGGCTATACAATGTATTCCTGGCCAGTAGTAGGCACAATAAGTCCATTTATATGGCACGGATGCACCAAAGCCGCAAACGCACAATGCTTTTGTTTGAACCCTTTTTTTCAATGAATCGTGTTTAAAAGAGGACCAAGTACTGATTCGCTTTGTCGAAACTATTGATATGAATAAGTTTTGTTGGTAGTGTTTATGGTTCAGTCGGATTTGTGAGACGCCGTAGATTATTATAAGCCAGACGATGGGTCTAATTCTGTTGGTATGAACTGAAGTTTTTGCAGTGTTTGTACACACTTTTGGCCCAGCCTCAGATACACTGTGTAAAGCTGAGGAATTAAGTACATTTTGTCTAAATTTTCTCTGAAATCAGTGCCCAAGACACAGTGCTACAGTCTCCTTGGCACAGTGGTAAATTTGGCCGCTTAACTCTTTCGTGTGTAAAGGTAATTATTGTGCCACATCGAACAATGTGAAGTTGGTACACTGGCCGTTGGTGGGTGGGCTGTTACATTTGGTACAGCGAGGCGGGGACTGGGCGAGGATGCAGCCAGCTCAGGCCACTCCTCGCTGTACCAAATGTAAGAGCTCACCCATCAACGCCAGTGTATCAATCGCCGTATTGCTCTGTAATGGTCCCTTGCTCTGCGGTTTCAGTGTGCCCATTAAACGGTCAATGAACGTGGCGTGTAGGCTGGGAGTACGCCGTAGAGGCGTCGCATGGCGGCTTCGGTCCAGTCGAGAGACGCTACCATATGAGTCGACGTCGCCGATGGGTTCGAACAAGACATCTTGCCAAGTCTCCTGATAAGACGGCCGTTAAGGTTTGTTTAGTTCAAGATTTCATGCGATATAATAGTAATAGTAGTAGTAGTAGACTACTACTACTACTACTAGTAGTAGTAGTAGTAGTAGTAGTAATAATAATAATAATAATAATAATAATAATAATAATAATAATAATAATAATTACTAGACTGCCCAGAGAGCACGAACCTCCGCCAAGGCCAAAATGTCAACAAAAAGTGATCCGGGATTCGAATCTGGATTTCAGGATTAATCCGGATCCGGATGTCTGCCACGTGAAAATCGGCCGGTGGCTACGTGCGAAATCCTAATAAATCTCCTAAAATCCCCCAATTCCGCAATGGTGAGGGGAGTGGAAAAGTGATCTGGAATGCATATCCGGGACCGGATCACCACCAAACGTTAATCAGTTCTTTTGATTGGTGATGGGCCCAATCATAACATCAAGTTTCAATGAAATCGACTCAATGATAGAATGACTGGTAGACAAACAACACCGATCACAGAACCTCCTTGGCGGAGGTAACATTATGAGATATCACAAATAGGAAAATACAAACTTTTGGTCAGACATGATAATTCGTTCGAGCTGCAGTTTTGAAACATAAGTTAGATGAGTCTCAGATAAATTGACAAATTGGTAGATTTTGATTAGTTGCGTTTGCGCAGTAAACCGATAAGCTAAAATGAGGCTACGTCCTCATGTCGTTGACAGCAAAAGCAGCTGGCGATGGCGAAGGAAGGCTGGGAATATGCATCGCCGTTTTCGTCGATCTTCCACGCGACGGAGCGGACTGTCGACATCGTCCGTCGACGGCGTTGGCATCGCAGGATGGTCGTCTCTGACGATCAATCAGGAGTTGTCTTACCGACCGCTTCGTGTGCCTTCAGGATTGCTTCCAAGAAGAAGGTTTGAGTTTATGATTTTTTATTTTATTTTCCGAACCAATAATACGTAGCACATAACACTGTCGTTAAATCTGTGGGCCCTGTAACCTAGTTCGCTTATAAAAGGGCACCATCCATACCGGCCTCCGTAACTCCGTTATGGAGGTAAAGGTGAAAGTAAAAGTAAGTTGATTTATATAGCGCCTTTATTGCGCTCAGACTGAAGGCGCTCAGGTTTGGATCACACAGTTTTACCTGCAAATTACATCAAACCTGCATCTACCTCGTAAACATTCAACAGATGGCGCCTGACTGACGTGGAATATATCTAATTGCAGCTTACTACTCATTTATCCTTCATTTACTAGCACTGTAGTAGTGGTCTCGCAGTAACATTTGTTACTTTGGTCACTTTAATCCTTTTCTGATTGATTGATTGATTGATTATCGACCTTGAAAGGATGAGAAGCTGAGTTTACCCACAGTGGTTGTTGGAGGTCGAGCGCAGCTCAGGGAAAGTTTGCCGATCAAAGACCGTGGCGTTCTACCGCTGTGCCACGCAACCAACTTACCATACCCATGTTACATACAGAGGCTTACATACATACAGAGGCTTAATTATTGTACAGAACAAATTACTAGACAACATAGATACCTTATGACGTCAAATGTAGATGTTCGTTAGATGGCGCTTCAGTTCCCATCAGTTGCATGAAAATTAACAGAATTACACGAAATTTACTGACGTTAATTTACTCGAACCGTGAACTTGAAAAGTCGCTAACTAAGAAGAACGAGAAATTACAGCTTTCGTCAGGTACGTTTCATGGAGTGATCCAATCACACTCGACTGATCTGCTGTAGAGTTCACGGAGCTATAAATGGAATTTTTTATTTATGTAGAGTTATAGTACAAGCCCATAACCATATTATAACAAATTTTGAGCAAAATACGTATCGGTATGAACTTGAAGATTTTACGTAACACCATAGTCACCTTATCAGCAGAGAAGTCTTGACGCAACTGGTGACATTGGGACCAGGCTGTAAGACGCTTGTCCGGTAGCCGGGTCCGGTGACCTTTGGTGACCTAAGGACTGATGCGAGAGGCGGGAGAATCTTAATAATAGTAATTGAGAAAACAACTATTAGAATTACTTTCAACTTTAATTAAACT
>Ga0209149_1000789_pt1 | contig 14212 bp, 5 predicted proteins | sample WorMetTyACAVOLI2_FD_187423 | JGI IMG/M metagenome (GOLD analysis project Ga0209149, IMG submission 187423) | Marine gutless worms symbiont microbial communities from Max Planck institute for Marine Microbiology, Germany - Olavius algarvensis... ... | reverse complement strand
ATTTTGAGCCTCTGACTTTCTGTTGTGTTTTGTTTGCTTCGCCGATAAATGCGATCGACATAAACATGTGCAAAGTGCTAATATTGTGTGAAATGTGTTACTTTTGTGTCTGAGACTTTCACACGGTATGGTAGCAACATAGCAAATGTATGGCAAGATTTTTTTGCGCCAGTGACTCTTGTGAGTCATTCTCTTGTGAAGTTGTGCACGAGAAATTATGAAAATCCGTCAATATTTGTAAAAGTTACAGCAAAAAAATCAGTGGCACCGTTTTTTCTGGACACGGTGTAAATATTTCCCGCTAGGCGGCGTCTGAGGATATCAGCAGCAGCACTTCGTCTTATGGCACTCCCTCTTTATCTCCGTATCATCCTAATTAATAGAAATTTGGTGTGCTATTTGGCATTTATTTGGCGGTTTGGCTAAGTGGTAACGCGTTGGTCTCGATCAACGTAGTTGCGCTACGGCAGACCCGGTTAGTACCATGGTTGACCCGTCCAACAGACGGTCACCCGACCGTCTGTGGACGGGTCAACCATCTACATGTAACCAGTCAGCTAGGTCGACTAAGCCTTCTACCCTCTGTGGGACGGTAAAATGAGTATCAGCTTTCGGGCTGAATAATAATAATAAATGGCGATTGTGGGTGTAGATTCTGGCAGCCTGTACAGGCGGACTAACAGCCTAAGTCGTCTGGCTTGGTCTTGTGTCGGCCGCCGCTTGGCGCCATTCTACTTTCATCAAATGAACCGGGTGAACTCTCGCAATGGCTCTGCCATGATGACAGCACCATAAACATTGTCTTGGATATTATTATTATTATTATTATTATTACATATGCAAAGGCTACATGTATAAATTCTTCTGCTAGGGGCAATCCCCACTTTTTTAATTGTTAAACAACCATATCTCTGATACTAATCGAGCTAGGAATTGAAATTTGGTACGCTGGTGGATGTGTGGGCTACAGGTAGTAGTAGGTAGGCCGTTGCTACCGTAGAAAACTACGGTAGCAACGGCCGACCAGCTCACGATAGCGAATTGTAATTGGGGGGAACACGTGGTCAACTTGCTCAAAAAATAGTAATAAAACAGCAAAAATTAATCACTTCCATGGAACTACAGTTGTAAGGGCTCTAAAACACCAAATATCTCTTTTTCGATACTTTTTCGTGTCGTGACGTTCCTATAAACGAATGAGAGAGTTCCGATTATTTGTAGCAGTTTATAGGAACACTGTACAGTAAGCAACTGCAAGCGCCACCTGACCGCTTTCGCTAAAATGCTTGTTTATTCGCATTATACAATGTAAATGAAAGGAGAGCATTTGCGTGAAAGCTTCTACAAATTTTAACATGGCTTTAGGATTTTACTCTTCACTTTTAACTCCGCATATAACGAGTATAATGTTCTACGTGGAGTATCGAAAAAGCGTTATTTGCTGTTTTAGAGGTGTCATTCTGAGCCCCTACAACTTGGAAGTTTTTAACATTATTTGCATAGAATGGATGCTGTGACGTACAAGCTGGCAACAAGCCAACTCATTAGCTCACAGTCGGCTCTCATTGTCAACGGCAACGTGAGGCGCTTTTTGTCAAATTACTTTGACCTCTCGTTATATACTGGTGCACAAAGATATGACCAGTCGACTGTCGAGGCTTCAATTTGTGGATGAAGAAGATCTCTGCGACAGCTGAGCGGTTTGGTTTATTACAGCTGTCAATTTTTATTCCTGCAGTGGAATAGGAAAAACAATGCCCTAGCATTGTGTTTCCTATTCCACGCCGTTGTCCGTCCTGTTGTCTATCTTCGTGTTTTCGCCGTAGACCAGCCAGATGACGTAGGCGAGCACGCTGTTCGTGCAAGCGCGTTCATTCTTGTGCCAACATGGACTCCGCATTGCGGCAAGTCCATTATGCGGCGTCCGTGCGACTGCGAGGTCTCTCTGCTAGTTGGTACTATGGTATTATCAGACGTACACGGTGACAAATTGTACTGGTAATATTGTAATCGCGATAACAGTAAAAGTATGTGCACTAATATTTGTACTGGCACGTTCGTCAAGTAATCGGTGATATCGGCCGTGACTGTTATCCACGACGCAGCAGCTGCGTTCAGTATCCATCTCGTGTGGATGCTGATGCTGCTGCCGTGCCGCATTATTTTGCGGTCGGTAGAGCGTGCATCGTGAACAGCCGGACAGGGAGGGTGAGGTCAGTGAGATAGGAGGTGCGGCAGACCCACAACTGACAGAATGTGTGAGTGAAGGACCGGACGATAACAACATGATACAAAAGTGAGAAATAACTAAATAAATAGCTACTAAGAGCTATACAGTTGAATAGCAAATTCATTTAGGCATGCCTACAGAATGGCTTTGGACAAGTGGTCAATTGTAACAGGGATTAACGTGTCCATAAATGACAATGTCACTGTTATATAATATTGTTATTGTTGTTGATTGATATCAACAACAATAACAATATTATATAACAGTGACAGTGCAGCAGAACTGAGCTTGAGCATTGGTTCAGTTGAGATGTCCTGTTCTTCATTTTCTGGTCCCTGTTTTCTGGTCCTGCATTTTCAGGTTCCGCCATCTTCCGCCTCTGACATTTGTTCATGCATTTTCACTCTTGCATTTTATGTTGTTTCCTCTTTTTTTGGTCCATCATTTTCTGGTCATCCATTTTCAGTCGACCCGTGATTTTCATCTGTTTGGATCACTGAAGGAATCTCTGGCAGAATTTAAATATTCAGGACTATCAAGACGTCCACATCACTGACCTAGATTTTCTATGCCACAGGCTTCAGGCGGTTTGTGCAACGCGCGAACGTTGTTGCAGGGAGATTATTTTGATGATAAAATTGTTTCACCGAGTATTCAACGCACGACCTTTAATTGGTCTGTTACTGTCAAGTAACCACATGTAGTCATCACACGGTCGCACGGTAGTAAGTGTTGGACACGTCAAGTCAATGGGAGAAGGCAAACTTACCCCTCTCACCACACCCCACACAGTCACGAAATATTGCACACACACGAAATATTACGCTATACAAATACACAAAGGTGTATTTTCTATTGAATTGTATAGCGCATCGTCGCGAAGCGCCTCTAATGCGCTACTGCCGACGAGAAGCGTACGACATACAGCGTACAGACAATACTCCGAAAGCTAGGCATCAGCGACAACGGTCGCAAGTCTGCTTTCGCCGGATACGGTTCAATATGTTCACCAAACTTAAAATTGCAATCATTAAGTATTCCCAAAAACAAGTTGTCGATGGTTAACCGTGTCAAATGCTTTAGAGAAATCAATGTACATCGTACATATCAACTGGACTCCAATAATCGGCCAACTGTATCGGTCAGCGCAGATGTGGTGCTACCTACATATTGTTCACGTAGACTTAGCATATAAGTAGTACAGTGAAGCACATTACTAAATAGTAAAAAAGGACTGTATGACGAAATCACAGGAAAATAAGACAATAAGAAAATAAGGAAAATAAGTAAAATAAACGCAGATTTGTATAGCGCATCGTCGAGAACACGCTATCAGTGTCAAAGAGGGAAAATATTAAATGCGTGTTCTCGACGATGCATTAGCACTACCGCTTACTGTCTATCGGCGCTAGTATTTCAGCCAGACACCATCGAACAGTCGTATTTGTGTACCGGTTAAGTGTAGTGGTAACTACACTTAACCGGTACACAAATACTATATTTACTCCGAAATATGTATATCTCGCTCAAAGACTGGCATTCTAACTCATAGTTTTGATAGGCTATTAGTCTGGACCTGTTCGGTTACGTGCGTTACCGGAGCTCATGCTGAAAACGTCATCGACTTCAGTAGAGCTTTCGATAGTGTGGTTCACAGCAAACTGTGTGTAAAGTATTGAGGTATTGAGGGTAATTTGTTAAAATAGATTTCTTCCTTCATGCATGAACGCAGTGTACAAAAGTGGGTATTATGATATATTACATGGTTTTGTCGACATTGATGCAAGTTCCCTCTTTGACACCATTAACTGTAATGTTATCCGTAGTCGTGGCTATCCATTGAGAATCATAAAACAGCATTGTAATGTGAATTGTCGTTCCAGTTTATTTGTATGTATGTGTTTCTTCACCATTTCTTCTCATCGCTGGAAATTGTTAAGTTACAAAGCTAGGATAAATCATTGAAGAATATTCGGAATTTACCCATAAGAGGTCACCCGTCAAGTGCAGGTCGATGAAAGTTTAACGTTCTACCACTGTGTCACGCAACCAGCCGAACGCTAAGGTGAAAATATTTTCCCAAGCTGTAAAGACAGCTATGAAAAACTCAGAAACGACACAAAATAATCACATAAACAAGACAAGAAACAGCTTGAGTATGAGTATCTGTGTCTTGAGTCTTGCTCAGAGGGTTAAGTATGTCTGTCTGAAACCTCTTTTATTTTTCAGATTTGACAACAGCTATCATGAACACGATACAGTAGTCATGAAGAGCAATTCGAAATTATTATAGGCCGCATCTGCTACTGATGAATAAAGGCACTATTCTGCGTGTGTCGATGCATAACACTAGTAATGATGTTAACTGTGAACGGGATCATTGCTTAAGTATAAGCGAGGCCATTGTGAGCTAACCATACTAAGAAGTGGATTGACCTGGTGTCAGTCTCTAGTGGTAGCCGTAGTGTCCAGAGAATCTCAAAGCAACTGACTGTGCATCGAACAATTCTAGCCCATCGAGAGCAGTGGTAGTGGTAGTGGTAGTGTGTAGTTTCTTAACGGCACATCAGCACAAGAAGGCTATTTAGTGCCATTCAAGCTTTATGAAAGTAACTTATAAGAAGGTAAAACCTATGAAAGTAAGATCAAGGCTATTAAGTCGTTGAGAATTGCCGCAGTGGATCTTATACTGAGCCGCGTTTCTCACATTGCCTTATCATGTGCTGGACTGTTCGTGAATGTTGAAGACGGAAGAACAAAAAACATTGTGTAATTTTACTGATTGTAAATGTTCAGTGCTATGTATAATTTTCAGATCTAGCTGGATACGTTACTAGCTGGATACCTGCTCGCCCGAAAGGCGAGCGGGTATCTAGCCAGTAAGATATATTTGAACCAAACTCAGGAAATCAAGTAACTCAACGAACATGGCGGAGCGATATTATTATAATAATAAATGTGTGAGTAACAGTCTGGCGTCGAATCCGTCAAGTGGACTTGCCTGCCATGCGGACATAGCAGTATTCCATGACTATATTCTACGACGAGAGATCTGACGAAGCAGCACGGAAGTTCACGAGTCACGATATATTTCTGCGGCAGGTCATCACACTGAGAGTCATCTTCGTCGTCATGTCTTGTGTGAATTGTTCGATTTTAACAGCTGTTGCGTCTAATACGTGCAAATGTATCTTCTCGCCGCTTTGCAATCAATGCTGCGTGTTAATATATTTCCAATGCAGCAACTCCTATGCAACTCCGGTGCCATTTCCAGTGACCTTGAATGACCCCTTACCCGGATTTCAAGATCACCCCATTATTTGACCAAAAACCAGAAACGGTATGAGAGATACGAGAGAGACACAGTTACAATGTAATACTAATAGAAAGTTGTCATTTCGAATTACCTTGAGTGAGTTAGCGAAATATTCAATGACACGAACCATCGCGACAGCTAAGCTTCTTGTACTTTTTACTGTACCAATTGGCTTTTCGAGTCTGCCATAGATCATGTCTTGTGTGAATTGTTCGATTTTAACAGCTGTTGTGTTCTTGTCAGACGTCACTACTTCTAATACGTGTTAATGTATCTAATCGTCACCTCGCCGCTCTTGCAATCAATGCTGCGTGTTAATATATTTCCAATGCCGCAGCTGGTGATGACGGTATGATTAGTCTAGGGCATTTATGGCTGGACCTAGAAAAAATTGCAACAGAATTTCTTTTTGCATGACTAGTATCTATATATAGCCTAGTATCCATGAAAAAAATCTAAAGAAATCTACGTGGGGAAACATGTTTAAATCTGGACGTTCCTTGCAGATGGACGTTTCAAGATGTAGTGTATGTGTATTTTATCATCAATTACTGGTCTTCTCCCATGGCTAGAGATATGGCAGCATGTTTATGCTGCACAAAATACCCAATTTGCACTTTCTAAACACTATTTGCAAACGGAAAATGTAAAAAAATGTGTATTTTCACTGGGAACGAATGTAATAAAATATCATAAAATATTATTTTAACTGACTGGTTTGACTTGTTGTACTGCTTGAGTAGAGGTATGAATCTAGTCTCCGCACTTTTAATACCATGATGATCTATCAAGTTTACAGGGAGTTATGACTGTTTCTCTACCTACACCGCAGTATCTTGCGCGCTGCCAAATATGTGTTCTCTGAAGTTCTTTCCAGCACAGGAAGGGGCACAGCTTCCTCCCCAGACTCCTCCCCCAGCGGGAGGGGGACACCCCTTCCCGCACCCACTCCCCTCGGCGCCTGTGGGGCCTCGATCTTCGCGCCTTCGGCGCTCATTCACGCACCCCCCACTCGGAAGTCGAAAGAGAGACGCGAGAGACTCGTAGTCGTCTAAGCGCTTGTGTTCGTGTATGCGGTGCACATTCCGATTCTGTCATGACAACTAATAACTCTGCTATAGAAAACATTATTTCAGTTTACTGTGTGCTAATTCAGTCGTCAGATGTGTTATTTGCAACGAACTCATTTCCACGTTATGTAACAATTTAGAACATCTGAGTTTCACAACTTAGAGTGGTAACATGGGTCAGATTAGGTGGAAAATATTTATAAACCATATAATTTTAGCTACTTTGTCATCTACCTACGAAAACTTTTTAAGTTCAAACTTTTTGGTGATTAAGAACAGGTAAATAGGTTGTATGATTGTTGTTATTGTTCATTATATAAAAATGTAAAAAAATATGTACTTATCGTATGGTATGATGTCTGTATATGTATACATATATAACGACACAATATAGATATACAAATTGCATGTAATCTCAAATTGCATGTAATCTCAATACGATGTGATATTGCACATCAATTGATGGCGCTTATTGGACTTTTGTGATGCGCTGATAATGAAAACAACTTAACTGGTTTGTCTAATATAATATAATAGCTTGTACATGTCCTTAACTGCTGGCACTATTATTGATATACTGTAGATGGACAATGAGTTAACTCGAACGTGGTTGCAGGTTACCTCAGTCATTCAAACTCGACTCGAACGTAGAATGAAGATTCTACGTCGAGTCGAGTTTCAACGAATTTGAATTTTTGGTATAAATTTGTCACGAATGGGGGTCTTCATAGCGTGACAAAAAACAGACAAACTAAAAATCAGTATGCATCACCTCCGCGGGACAATGCTGTGGGGAATTTGCCATATTCTCACAAGTTTTCAATAGGCCCTAGCGGCGAAAGTGATCCGATCGGTTGCCGATTCACCTTAGAACTAAGGGAATCGGCAACCGAAAGAGACAAATTATCTCATTTGTTCTGAATTTTGTGTCGTTGATGGATTCCTAAGTTCGTTCTGTGAAGCAAATACTCATTATGAGTATAGAAATGTGGGCTTAAGTAGCTCAAAATCGCAAAATTTCGAATTTTGTTAAAAATTTACCCCAAGGGACAAATCCTTTGATCGATTTTTACTCTCATGACAAACTTTACGGTTGTAGCTTTGAAAATGTGGGCTACAGATCCTGCTATCTGGAATAGTCTTCCCTCTAACAACCGTTCTTGCGAAGCTCACAACATTCCACTGACATCTAAAATCTCATCTTTTCCATTGAGCCTTTCCCACTGCTATAACGAATCACAGGGGCTGAGGCCCCTGTGATTCGTTCTCGCTTATGGCGCTTTATAAATCTATTTACTTACTTACTTACTTATGCCACGATGCGAAGGACTCCCAGGTGGGCCATGCCCTCCGCCAGGAACGACCGAACTGTGCAATTGTCACAAGGAGATTTGATGCTTTGTGATATGTTTTCGTCTGCTGATTTTAAGCGAATTCAGTATAGTCCTGAACAAACTAATATGTTCTGTAACTGAACGCCAGTCACTTGGAAGCTGCCTTAAATGGAACATCTAACTACTAGAAATTTTGAAAATTGTCTTGACGACGATGTTTTTAAGACAGTAATACCGTAGATAAAATTGATTTAACTCGAATTGCATTTGTTTGTTCTGTTGCAGAACAAATTAGATAATTTGTCTCTTTCGGTTGCCGATTCACTTAGTTGTAAAGTGAATCGGCAACCGATCGGATCACTAGTTTCGCCGCTAGGGCCTATTGAAAAATTGTGAGAAATAACTGACCCTGTTCATGCATGAACTCTTTGTGACGTTTACAAAATAAACTAGGCCAAAACAGTTGCAAATCGTACGTTATCGAAAATACGTTGTCGCATGTAGAACGAGTACATGACGCGATTACGTTATATGGCAACGAGTACATTGCATACGATGAACCTCTTTCAGCCATCATCAGCAACATGGATGAATTGAGCATCGCCTTTCGGACCAGTCAGCAGACCACATTCATCGCTGTTATCGGTAATTATGATATAGTTATAGTGTACGTTACAATTTAGAAATTTTGGAGGCCTATATTACCATATAAGTCACGACCTACCAATGTGTACCAAATTGATACAGGTAAATCGGCAAGTGGATCGTTTACTGTCAGGACCCTGCCACATGTGTCTGTTAAAGTTGTCGTTAAGAACGCTGCGTAAAAACGCGGATTATCGTCGATCTACCACTATCAGTTTTCAAAATGTATTCCGTAATGAACGTATTGGATTGGATTCCGGTAGATCGCCGATACCGCTATAAATGTAAAAGACTGCAGTTTATACACAAGTTACCCACCAACACATCGCCTAAATGTCAATGTGCTGCTGTGCACCTTTTTGCAATTTTTGCAGTTATTACAGCAAAACTGCCTTTTTGGACTGCCTTTTATGGGGCTACGATAATGATTAAGAGTAATTTAATCTTGAGCGCCCCCATTGTTAAGCGTTTTCAGGCGAAATAAGTCCAGTTTTGGGCCAATGGCACGGCAGTGTCAGAAAAAAAGCCCCCAGTGGATGGATTTGCATCAAATTTAGTTTAGGGGGTCCTCTCGCGGACGTAATCAATTGTGCGGAATTTTGTTGCAGTCGGCTCATGGGTTTCGATTCTGTGAGGGTCAAAATTCGCCATCCTCCCATTGACTTGGCCGGTCGCAGTTAACGCAGTGCTGGCGCTACTAACCGACCATTAAAATATAATTTCTTAGATATTACCATTTGTAAACCAGAAAACGTACTCAACCGAGTCCTCCAAACTCTTCAAGCTGTGTTCCTATTGCGCCCATGATTCTACATGGATGGGTCCCTGCAACTATTTCGCCCGCCGAAAAGTTTAACCGTCTGAGTATGGTGCACGAACGTCACAGACGACAAACGACAGACACCACTGCCGTGCCATTAGCCGAACATAACGTAGTTACGTTCGGCAGATATGAGACGTACAGACGATGTGAGGTTATGGATCTATGAGGTTTCACCCGCCGATAGGTCTATGGTTAAAATGTACTTAACAGTGACGCAGTGTAAGGATGGTTGATGCAGTAATGGCTTGCCATAGAAAAGCAAGTGAAGCACGGATACTCATGCAAGTAGATGGACAGACATTAATGCCCTGGCGGATGGGTTCCCTTGGGCCGATTTTCGTGAAATTTTGCACGGTCCTCCCCAGATGCCTAATGTACAAAATCGTGTAAAAGTATTGCCGAAAAGTTTAACCGTCTGAGTATGGTGCACGAACGTCACAGACGACAGACGACAGACACCATTGCCGTGTCTACGTAACTACGTTATCTTCGGCTAATAAGCCGAAGATAACGTAGTTACGTTCTGCAGAGATGAGACGTACAGACGATGTGAGGTTATGATCTTGGCCTTTTAACTTTGGAGGTCATAGCGCTTGCCGTTGATGTGGGAAAATTAATGTCCCCTTGTAAGGGAGTCCCAACTTTTCGAAAAGTGGACACGGCTGTGCCCAACGATATTTTCATTATACATTAACGCTAACAATGGTCAATGGTCCATACTTGCATTTTCCACCCTTACACATTTTGCCTTTTTGTACTTCTGTTTTTATACTTGCCAGTACTTGCACTTTCAGCGCCGTTCGCTGACATGGCGCAGTTTTGAGTACAAATTGTCCAGATAGTTATCCACCACTGCGTCGTGATCAGCTGCCGTAACTCAGCATTATAATTATTATTGATCAAATTTTGTGTAAGGATGAAAAATCACATACTGATTACGTGATTAAAATTTTGCCATATTGTCTGAGTTATCCGTAGTGGGGAGTCCCAACTTTTTGAAAAGTGGACACGATTGTGCCCAACGATATTTTCATTATACATTAACGCTAACAATGGTCAATGGTCCGTACTTGCATTTTCCAGTACTTGCACTTTCAGCGCCGTCTCTGACATGGCGCAGTTTTGAGTACAAATTGTCCAGATAATTAGTAAAAATTGTAAATAAATAGTAAAAATTGTAAATAAATAGTAAAAATTGTCCAGATCCACCACTGCGTCGTGATCAGCATTATATTATTGATCAAATTTTGTGTAAGGATGAAAAATCACATACTGATTACGTGCTTAAAATTTTGCCATATTGCGGTCTGAGTTACCCGTAGTGGGGAGTCCCAACTTTTTGAAAAGTGGACACGATTGTGCCCAACGATATTTTCATTATACATTAACGCTAACAATGGTACTTGCATTTTCCACCCTTACACATTTTGCCTTTTTGTACTTCTATTTTTATACTTGCATTTTCCAGTACTTGCACTTTCAGCGCCGTTCTCTGACATGGCGCAGTTTTGAGTACAAATTGTCCAGAATAGTTATCCACCACTGCGTCGTGATCAGCTGCCGTAACTCAGCATTATAATTATTATTGATCAAATTTTGTGTAAGGATGAAAAATCACATACTGACTACGTGATTAAAATTTTGCCATATTGCGGTCTGAGTTACCCGTAGTTGTGATTAGTAAAGATAACGAGTAAAAACAGCCAAAAATCAAAAAGGTTGATTACGTAGGAGCACATTTATGTTATGACAATGTGCTGCAAGACTACATTTGATCAGTAGTATTGATTTTTGCTGTTTCAGTTCTCTGATTCTTTACAGAAATTTTAAGCGGTAAGTTTTCCATTTATTCTATCTAGCTAGCAATCTAGCTCGAGCACTTGAACAACAACTATGTTCAACCATTGACGGTTCAGAATCGCTCGTCTGACCACACAGGCAGCTTTCTCTTCAGTCAAAGTTACTATTACTTCTTTGAACTAGCTTGAAATGAACTTGCTTCTAAATGATTCTCTTCATCGGTCACACTGCCCTTACTCACTTCCGAGTTTCCCCATGAGAGAACCAATTGAATACGGCTAATATTCACTCAGAAAGAGTAGCAAGCAAGAAAATAAACAATAAAAAAGCAAGAACATAACACTAATCCTGCCGCACACCAGCCAGTAAATGAAGCAACATGTAACTTCTACAAAAACTATCGGGGACACATCCATGGGCAACGAACAGTATAATGATAACTCCTCAACTCCAACCAATCAACCAACATTGTCGCACTGTTTCCGATAATTTGCAACGAAAACTTCAGAAATCAGTTATTGGGCAGATAAAATGACCGATTTTTGAAGTTTTCTGAAGTTTCTGAAGTTCGCTCGGGCTTTAACAACACTCGAACCTGATGGTAGCTCGGGTAGCAGGTTCACACATACTAAACGTTTGATTTGTTTAGACGTTTTGACACAGATCACAAGTGTGACTTACGGACAGACGAACAAACAGACCAAGTGCCTTATCGTCTGCTTGTCTGTTGCTTGCATGCGTTGTATCTTGCAAGAACAATATTTAGGATACATGGGTTTTGCACATATTACGCACGCATAGCGCCACGTCGAATAGCGCCGGTTCCGACAAGCGTTGCTTATGTTCAATAATCATCGGAACACAGCAATATTAACTGATTGAAGAAAGCCGAGCTGGGACTACTTGCCGAGTTCGAGCCAAACGACCACCATCTTTATTATTCAGTGCCCGCTGTGGGGCGGTCGGGTGGGCGCGTTCGAGTGAACACAATTTGTCGTTGGCACCGAGCGAAAGCGAGAGAAGAAATGTCTACAGAGACCACAGCAATGTTCAATAAGGCGCACACAAACGCACACAGCCACGATGAAATAGAAACACACAGACGGACAGAGATCGAACGTGGTCGATATACAAGGGACGGAGAAATGTGACTATAGCTGACAGCGGGTAAGGAAGATGTACGATAGATGAATTAGTGAGGAACGGAGCAGAAAGTGAGAGCAAGATGACACGACAGCAGGTCATTCACGCTGTCATCGCTAGTGAACTGGCCTGATCGCAGTGATTTATAGGCCATGGGTCAAACCCCGAAATGTAAGAAAGTGTCACAACTATCAAATGTAGTTGATAAATTGATGTGATAAAATTTTGCATGGAGGAGCTTTTCTATAAACGACACATCAGCTCCTGGACTGCAAGATACACAACCTGCTGTTCAAATTCTGCGGTTGTCAAGCTACTAAATGACCTTACTCAAAAATTGGTGGAGGCGTAGCTGTGTAATATGAGCTCATATTATCACTAGGACGCCAACCAATCAAACCAACCTTGTCGCACTGTTTCCGCCAATTTGCAACGAAAACTTCATAAATCGTTTATTTCATCCGCCCAATCTCATTCAATCCAATTTTTTTTTATATAGTAGATGCATCGTAATTTAGTGGTCACTAAACAACAGCAGAAATTAAGCAACTTAATTACTTAATTAACTAACTTAAAAGTCTTTCAAAGTCTGTTGTCTGTTGATGACTTTGAAAGACTTTTAACTTTGCTTCATTATTGCTGTTGTTTACTGACAACCAAATTACGACGCATCCACTATGAAAAAACAGTGATCTTTTATTATTTCCTCTTGTGATAGACCTGATGCAGGTATATTTGCTCGTGGTGACGTTACACACAATGATCACAATGTATTTTAAACATGTGTATCGGAGACGATACGAAAGCCACCTCTCGTCAAAGCCCAAACTGCATTAAGAAAACAAAAATAAAATATGGCGAAAAACGATTATCAATATGGCGGATGGAATTCTTACACCCTGCAATGTGGCATGTGGCTCTGTGATCATGACAGTGAATTCGCCAGGTGGCAGCATCCTGTAATGTGGCGGGTGGCTCTGCGATAACATGCTATGGAATTCGCCTAAACGTCCGCCATATCGGAATTCTACTTCTGGTTTCGATTTCGACATGTATTAGATATTGGATGTTCTATTAGATACAGAGGTAGTGCAGAATGCTGCACTACCTCTGTATCTAATACAACAGTAGTTGGAGCTGGAACTCCACAATTCTTAACTTCAATTCTCCGACGTACGGCGGGAAAGACTACCGACGTCGTGATCACTGTTTATTTGTGCCGGTGCCTTTGCAGCTGATAATAAATAAATTACACTATTGAGACAAGAAGCACAGCTTTTGCCGAGAAGCAACGTTTCGCCGTGTATCATGTACACTAAAGTGTGTAAAGATGTATGATGACGTCATGAGACGACAGCCAATGACGAGATTTTACGTGGAATGGAAGTTCAGCCCGCATCAGTCTGATGACAGTCTCGTGGACAGGGTGAAATTACTGTTCAGCCGAGTTAGTCTGCCGTATAAAGTTCATAGTTAATACCATGGTATAAAAACCATAGTTTATCATGATATTTATACCATGGTGAATTAGAACAAGTATTACCATGGTATACGTGGTAAAAGTGCACCATGGTAACTATGGTAAATACCGAAGTTAACCATGGTATAAAAACCAGTTTACTATGGTATAGATGCCATATTATAGCACGGATACGGAATACCATGGTGTTTAGGAAGAAGTATTACCATGGTATCGCGTTGTAAGTGTAGTATGTTAAACCATGATGTAGTATTGTATAAGTATGACGTTTATGCAATATAGTAAACTACTGTGTATTATGGTATAAAAACCATACTAATTCATGATAATGGTAAATTAGCCGTGATGCATTACGCAAATATAACGGTAAA
>Ga0209149_1000788_pt1 | contig 14215 bp, 8 predicted proteins | sample WorMetTyACAVOLI2_FD_187423 | JGI IMG/M metagenome (GOLD analysis project Ga0209149, IMG submission 187423) | Marine gutless worms symbiont microbial communities from Max Planck institute for Marine Microbiology, Germany - Olavius algarvensis... ... | reverse complement strand
ACTTTTTTTGAAACTCGCCGTAGTTACAGATATTACAAAATGTCGTCACTCTGCCATCGATAGTCTAGTCAGGACAGCACCTCACTAGACGACGATGACGACGACAAAGACGACGACGACAAAGACAAATCCTGATCGTATAGGCTCGGTTGGCTGCAGTGGGGAAAAGAGTTAATATAGTGTAAAGTGACGAATGTTGTGTGTCCAGCCACGACGTTAGCGAACCCGTGCACGGCAGAAGCGCTCGAGAATGGACAGTTCTACCACGCCTTCCTGCTTGACAGTCATTCCTACGTCCAGTGTGATGAGTCCGGAGTTCCACACGTCCGTCCATGTCCGCCGTCGCTGGTCTGGAGCGCCGCCGACGTCACGTGTGTCCGGCAACCGGAGGAGACGACGTCGACCACGACAGCGCCAGTGCCTGGTGGTGATAAGTGGAAACAGATGATGTCGGGCTCAGCGCAGCAGCAGAATCAAGGCAGCATGCAGCAGATCAGCGCCATGAACAGCTGGCAACCGTCAGGTGCTCGAAACCCTTGGTCGCCTGATATGGGAAGTCGCATGGATAATATCCAACAATGGATGGTACGCTTAACCATAATCGTTTTGTGCATGTAACAAGACGCTGTTCAACTGAATTTTTGTCGCGCGTCAGAACAGCATTGCTGACGCGCGATATTGATATAGCTATTTTGTTTGTCCTCCGTATGTCTGTCTGTCTGTCACATTCCGGTAACGGTATTATTATCGAAACGGCTAAACATAATTTTTATCATCACAGCATAGTAGCCCAGTCATTCTAATTTTCCCAGTACTAAACATCTTTGCGAAAAGTTGAGTACAGGTATGGTATGTTAGTTTCGCGATTTTCTGTCCGCCCAGTCCCATCCTGCTGTACCAAATGTAACAGCCCACCCACCAACAGCCAGTCATTATGATTAAAGTGATGGCACTACAATTGCCTCTGGACTCTAAAGGGTTAAGGCATCAGACGCGCAGTCGAGATCGAGGTCACGGGTGCGACTCGACCCGCCTTTTTCGGAGTCGATACAATAAGCCCCTGCTCGCCGCCAGGTGCTGCCACCTAGCGAATGACTTCATAAATTTCACAGGTGACAGGCAAATGAAGAGACGAACGGACAAACAAACAAACAGCAGGACATCGCCATCGCATAAACTTAAAGCGCGGTCTTTAAAAGCTTAATAAAACGCTGTTCATCTGAGCTTTTTAACGCTGTTCAACTGAGCTTTTTAAAGTATTACAAATTTACAACATATGTTGTGTAGCGACTCGCGCCCGTTTCACTGTAATGTAACGACGTGTGCCTCTCTGTCATCACGTAGTATAATTTGGTGCTGACCAAAGGGTGCTCTGCTTCTGGGAGGGTAACTGCGGGCCTCGCGGAAGATAATGCATGGCAGCCTACAGACAAATAACTTGGTGAATCAATATCAGTTAACGAACGTAATAATCGGAAAATATAATTATATGATTATATGTGCATATAGTTAGTATTATAATTTTATAATATTTTAATCTTGTGCAGTCTGGTGGGCAAATGGATTCATCGTCGTCTAACGGTGCTCAGCCGTGGATGTCGTGGCAACAGCAGATGTCGTCGAGCATGCAGCAAGTACCTCAAGGCTCTGGGTCGCAGGATACAACCGCGTCGAAGCCGAACAGTCTCTGCGTCCTGCTCAACGTCCGGTTCCTGCCTCACCCGAATAACGCTAATTGCTATTTTGAGTGTGTTGGAAGCCAGTTCGCTGAGCGGATATGTCCGGCCGACTGCGTCTGGAATCAGAAGCTCACCATGTGCGTCAAGGCCGTCGGGGGAGGAGGTGCCGCCGTCACGACGACGACGACGACAACGACGACGACACCGGCAGCTACAAACCCGTGCGCCGCAGCGGGAGCCGGCTGGACAAGACTTCAGCTGCCGTACCCGGGCGACCCGTCGCGCTTCATCATCTGCTACGACTCAACAAGGTACGACGTGTACCAGTGTTCCGCCGGGCTGGTCTGGATCCAGAAAGAGCAGATGTGCGGGATGGAGACAACCAGTCCACCGACGACGACGGTCAGTACGACGACTGCCGGGTCCGGCTCTGGCTCCGGCATGACGTCGCTGTGCTGGTCTGGATCTTTCTACCACGCCTATCCACCCGACAGCGCGCGTTTCCTACAGTGCGACTCGTCCGGCCATGTTTTCGTGCTGCACTGTGGACCTGCCAAGGTCTGGAACGACGACTTCAAGACTTGCGTCGACGGTAACGGCATGACCACTGCATCCCAAGGTCAAGGTCAAGGTCAAAGGCAAAATAACCAGGGTCAAGGTAATGGCGGTAAGTGGATGCCGAATATGATGACCACATCGCAGCAGCAGGGCCAAGCTAACGGCGGGAAGCCATGGAAGTGGGATACGATGACCTCAGCCCAGCAGCAAGGTCAAGGTAATCAAGGTCAAGGTCAGGGTGGCGGCAGCATGACAACGGCAGAGATATTCTGGATCGTTTGTCCGGCGAAGTACGAGTACGACGTGCGGCGCGGGATGTGTGCCGCGCAGGCCGGTGGTGGATGGAGCAACGGTGTCGAGTGTCCACGTGGCTTCACCTGGACCGTCCAGCTCTTTGTCTGCATTAAGCGCATCAAGACTTCCGCTGACGTCAGTGGCTCATCTTCCGGTACGAAGCCGCAGGATCCATCGACCTCTTGGTCTGGACAGATGGCAATGAATGGCGGTAAAAACGCAACGTCGACGCTGCCGACTCTATCGGAGCAGGACAACCCGTGCGTCTCGGGAGCTGGATTCTACTTCCCGTTTCCAAATAACTCGGCGTTTTTTGTCCAGTGCGATCTGGCCGGAAACGCTTTCGTCCAGGCATGTCCGGCCGGTCTGGAGTGGAACCAGAATCTACTGACATGCGCCGGAGGAGCGGCCGGCGGCGGTCAGGATACATCGAGCAGTGGCGACGACGGTCAAATGAAGGTCAACGACACTGCTACCAGCGGGCAGGATCCTGCTGGAAAACCGGGCGGCAACTTAGGACAGCTTGGGATGTCGATGTTCTTCGACCCCTGCAGTCTGACGTTCAACGACGGAGCTGTGTTTCCAAACCCGTTCAACGCGGCCGAGTTCCTCCAGTGCACGGGCGGCGTCGTCGTGATTCGTCCTTGTCCGTCGAGCACCGTCTGGAACCAGCGTCGTTTCTCGTGCGTTCCCGATGCTACACCGAACTCGGCACCTTCACAATAACGTTTTGCTAGTCCTTCTTAGCTTTGTCAAACAGTTATTCCGGACCACTTGTATGTAGTTACAAAACGAGCAGTAGCTAGGCTGTTCAACGGTTTCAGAAAATTTTTGAAGTCTCTCGCTGATTTATTAATGCTATACTATTTTTAAACCTCCGCCAGTGCAGACTGGCAGGCAGAGGCATAATGTTCTCAAACTGTCCGTCTGTCTGTCCGTCCGTCCGTTACCAAACTTGTGAACGCGATTCTTTGAAAACGAATGAACCGAGTTCGATGCAAATTGGCACAAATCGTCCACCGGGCAAGGGCATGAAACGGTCAACTTTGAGGATCAGGAGGTCAAAGGTCAAGGTCACACGAGGCCCAGGATAGATTTTGAGGCCTGGCAGAGCCGCGGAGTCATCAATTCTCGACACCCTTGGGTTGAGTAATTTTCTAGTTTTATTTTACGATACCTTATGGTGTATATCAAACTTCCATAGGTGACATTCGATCAACATGCATGTGGTGTGTTTGTTCTGTATACCGGGTGGTCCAAATTAAACGAGGCCACTGAGTTTCTTTCGTCGTAGTAAAGCACTTCTTAGAGAATTTTGATAATTTTTGGCAGGTGAAATTACAGTTCATTTACGCACATTGAGAAGCATAAAAATTAAATACTTTTCGCGAGAGGGTACACAGAAGCTAACGTTTTTCTCTGTAGTATCATTTTAGCTGTTTTACTTACTCATAACTTTTACATTAAACAAACACCTTCTATGGTTAAAAGTATCTGCTTTTGCTATAGTATTTATTTGTTAGCATCTATAATGTATCGTAATTTTTTATGGAATAGCTACCTGTTTTTGTTAAAATAACGCATGTTGTATTTTCTGGACTCCGGAGTACAACACGACTTTCTTTGCACATAGGCCTATCAGCCTGTATCATAAGTGATGAAAGACGTGGCGCCCTCTAGCGTGTTACCCTTTCATTAAGATAAAATTGGCATCATGTAATCATGTTACTTGTTGCTGTATGTAGTTTATACCTACCAAACATCATTTAATTTTATAGATGCGTTCGCTTGTTATACAAGCAAAAATGTAAACTGGCCCCGTTTAATTTGGCCCACCCTGTATTTTTAGTGACAAATTTATTAGGCTTATGTGATAGCTAGGCTAAATATTACTATTGCTTTCAGCAGCATCCCGTTAACTTAATACGAATTATATGCGTTTTATTTTCTCGTGCATTTCGTGTGTTTCTTTCAGCGAACAGTGTATAGATGTGTGCAAGGCTATAGCGTCAAGTCTCAATCTTAACTCTCTAGAAGCGAGTCTCAAGGTAATTCACAAGATACAAACATAACAAGTAGAACTAGAAAAGCCACTCGACCCAAGGGGGTCGAATATGATGCCTCCGCCAGGCCTCCAAATCTATCTTTGGCTTCACGTGACCTTGACACTTTGACCTCCTGGCCCCAAAAATTGATTATGTCATGCTTTTGCCCCTTGCACCACTTGTGCCGGTTCCGATGGAATACACAGGCTACTGTATAAGCTAAACTCAATCACGTGATTCACAGTGGCGTAGCCAGGAATTTGATTGGGGTGGGAGTATACGTTTTAACTAGTCATTGCAATTTCAAAACGTGTGTTAATGCTCCACACGTGAACAAAACGGATTTTGGGGGTATATATACCGGTATATACCCCCGTCGCTGGTGATTCACGTCTCGTTACGCTCGACGAGATTTTATTGCAAAAGGTAGTTTCAACCGACGTGACTCCTTCAGCAACCAAACAGCAAATGACATTGCTGTATCTGAGTGCTTCTTTGTATAACGTAGTACCCCGTCCCGTGGGTACCAGGGATTAATACCTCAGGGCATTGTCGTCATTCGCATAGATCCAGCGTCAAAATTGAAGTGTGGCCTACGGTTTTTCAGGGGTCCACTTTTAGGGGACGCTAGACAAATTTTGTTTGTAAAGGTAACGTAAGCCTAAGAAGAGCTCACATTTGTTGAACACTTAAAAATGTTAATTAAACATTAGTATCAAGGAAATATAGCAAACTTTGGCAAATGTCAACAACTCTCGTAAATAATTATTGGTCGAAGGAATTAAAGCACTATGGGTCTCTTTCCAACGTAGGCTAACTAAAAGACTAAAAAAAAGCTAAAGACCCAGTTTCAACGTAATTCGCGGAATGGCAACAAATCGTAATTAATTGAAGTATAGTCTATATCAGGGAGTTTAGATATTTCTAAACTCCCTGGTCTATATCATAGACGGTCACAACACAGCGACGCGGACCATCAACAAGAGGTCAAAGAATTTGACAAAAAGCGCCTCACGGGGGGCCCATTCCCCGGTTAGGGGTCACCCCAGGGGGTCGAAATTTGTACCATTGAATTCCTGGGGTAGGGGTTCCTATTAGTGTTCCATAGTAACTATAGGCTTAGGATGCACCGTTTGGCCACAGTGCACGCGCGTGACAACCAACCAACGACCAACGACGTCACGACACCGCCTATCTCAATAAGCGCCTCTTTTTACTAAAGTAAAGTGAGGCGCTTAAAAACGAGCTCGATTAACCACGCTATATCCGGGTCATTACAAGCCTAACCACACCTCTAACGCTAACCGAACTTTCTTTCCGGTTGGCAAAACTTGTTTGTGGTGCATAATTAGCTTCCAAATATGGTAAGAAAGGCGGGGTCTAGTTAACCAACCGTACTCTAGTTGACTATCAAAATCGAAAAACGCGACTATATAAAACATAATAAACATCAGGACAATCTGCACTGTGCGAGGCACAGCAAGCATGCCCAGTTCAGTTCAGTTCAGTAATAATATATGCAAGTACAGATAGAAAAATATCAGTTATAGTATATGTATACAGCGGTTAGTGTTTTTAGGCGCCGTTTACAGTTATTCTTACTTACTTACTATGTTGTGCACAGTTCCAGTGGATCTGGATGTGAACATGAAAGCTGTAATGCTTGGAGGAGTGTTTCTTATTGTGAGTAACATTTTTGGCTGAATTAATTTGTCAGTTAAATGTTTGGGTCTGTGATTGAGGCGATGGCGTTTTAGTTACTTATCAATCTTTACTCAGAAATTAGCAGATTTCGGATTTTTTTTGCGTAAAAGATATTGATATTCTGTTATGAAGAAGATCCTGCCACACTTGCTGCGAACTTGATTCTGCAACACTTGATTGCACAGTTGCCTAACCTAGAACTTTTACCTCACTAGCAGAATCGGAATTAGAATGTTTCTTTATCAACGTCATAAAGATAACATAATCGAACACATGGCACGGGACGTCAATGTATTATACAAAAATAGCATATTATGTTTGCTGTGCGCAGGATTTCATGTATTTTGAAAACAACAACAAGAAGCGTTAAAAGTAAGTGTTCAAGTGAAAAATGGTCGCTGGTTGCTTGAAGAGATTATAATACTTACGTGAATATGCGGTCCTCGGTTCAGTTCGAAAATTGATCAGTGCCAGCCTACATTGGGCCGAAGTCAATAAAGTACGACGAAGATAATTCATATGTGTTGCATATGTGTTGTTGTGTGGACGGGCCCATATTGAGGGTATCCGCCTAGTTGTCCGAAGATCCACTTGTCCGAGGGTGCGGCTACCTCGAAAAAAACGCAAGAAATACAAGCAATGCAAAAATTCCACGCTTTGAGGGTCGGTTAGGGTCTCGTGGGTCCGATGGGGTCAGGAGTACGGGTTACTGCCAGTTTTTATAATGAACCTTCGGACAAGTGGACCCTTGGACTGGACAGCTGACTATGCATATTAAGAGAGTACATGTGCAGCACCCCGAGCTGGAACTTGAGGGGCCCACAATGCGTGACAAGTTCCAGACAGGAAAAAATATGCTATATTGAATGACAATCACAATGTTTATCAGTTATAGTTTCACTGTCAGCAGCTTTTGAGATATAAGCTTACCTCAAAAGTACCCTTAAGCAACAAACACGTTAAAATCATGTCCGTGTCCGTCAAATTTTGAACACTGTACACGGTCCGTACTGCTTTAATTTGGCCTGCCTGGAGAGGAACGGCAAATTACTATAAAAACACATTACTATGCGAAAATGTAAAAATTTTTAGCATTATAAGTTTTGGTATTGTTTTCGACTGTTTAATTACAACTCGATGTTTTAAGATGCTCTAGAGTTTGCACATTTGTTTCACGTCGACGTTTTCACTGATGTTTAGCCTACTGTTGGTGTAGGTGATACTGATGAATGACCTCAACGACATCAGCAGAGGTCGTGTCAACACGCATGGCCTTCTATATTTTTTTTTACTTTTGTCGTATTTTTCTTTCTGTTTTTGTCGATAGTGTGCACTTGAATTATTCAGGTCGGTTTGTGTACGGCAGTGAAAATGTTACATTGACGCGATGTTTGAGAAAGCAAATAAGGACACTGTCAAGCACTAGCTTGCTCTCGCTTTTTACCGCGCGATGCTGTGCGCAGCGCAGACTATGCTGTGTGGAGACTGTAAGGAAGGGTAAGGTCAGTAGGTTGGAGACCCTTTCTAACTAGGGAATTAGCCGGGAAGATTAACCTATTGTGTGAGTGCCAGATTAAATGAGTGAGAACTTAAGTTGGAGACAAGAATTAAAGCAAGAGAATAAGTATATTGATCATGCCAAGCACATTATGTATACATGTTAAAATAAGTTTCGACACACGACAATGTCACTGCCGACCATCATTCAAATGTCATTTAAAGTATGCAGTTTAAAGTTTACACAATGATAAAAGCAAAACTACAGCAAGCCATATCGAGCTACTCATCCACATCCACAGACACGATGTGCAGTCCACGTCCAAAGCTGCTCCTGACGTCACGTCCACCAGCTCAGCTGCCGTCGCCTACTGAACTGAAGACGCGTGTCCGTTTTTATAAGAATTTTAACCCATTAATCTGTCAAATGAATGGACTCCGGACATGCACATCGTTTTTGCCCAAGACAATGGTTGATACGCAAAAAAAACTACATCACATGTCAGGTCACCTGATCATGTGATCATATGATACATAAACAACTGACTTTGAAAAAAGATAAAGACAATGGTCACGTGGCCAACCATGTGTGCTTATCCACGTGAATAGCCTACATAACATCAAAGTACATCGCTGTCCCAAAAAGTGAGATAGCACTTTTTACTCCAGGCCAGCTTAACTCAACTCTGGCCTACTATCCATAACAAGGCAATATTGTGACGGAGACTCCCCTAACGGGGGCATCGAATGCAGGAAAATAATCGCGATTTTCAAGCAATATCTCGCTTTATCTCGGATAAGATACAAGCTACGGCTATAGTTACTATTGAATTTGAATAGGAAACCGTACTCAGGCCGTACCATTTTCAATAACCTTGAATGACCCATAACCTAGATTTCAAGGTTACGCCATTAGTTGACACTGAATATCTCAGAAACGGTACGAGATACAGACGCAATTACGAAACTTACAATGGAATACAAATAGGGACTTACACACGCCCTGAGTGTCATTTCGAATGACTTTGAATGACTTAGCGAAATATTCAGTGACATGAAGCATCGCGCGGTCTCTCTGTGACAGCTGAGCTTCTTGTTAGTTAAGCTTATTTTTACATAATCTCGAAAACAGCGTCAATTACGTTTATGGAACTGCGTAACAATATGATGATCGACGGAGTGGGACGGACATTATGTTTTGCTAATGTTTATTTATTTATTTTTCTTGGAAGCGAGATCTTAGATTGGAAGTTTTTTACATTATCAAATCTTTAAAGATGGTTTACGTTACGATATGGTGATATTTGATAATGCTGTTTTGGGTTCCTCGAAGTTCCAACGGGGTGACCCTAAAGCGGCGTTTCATACAAAAAAATTCGCGATTTCGACTAAGATCTCACTCTATGTCGTAAACGATGCGTAGTTACTGTGGGACGCCAATAGGAACTCGTACGCTATCTATGATGACCTTGAATGATTTTATTTCAAGGTCATTGCACGCACTGCAAACGTTTTATGGTCAATGTCTCGAAAAATACAGCATATACAGGTACGAAGTTAATTACAACGATCGAACGTCGCATGTAATTAGCCACTATTTCCGCTGTTTTGTTGGACCGTATAGACTGCTCAAGGTCATTCTTGGTCACGTAAGCTCCTGTTTCATGTACAACTGGCGATATCTCAGTGCATGATGCCGGTACTGTCATGTACGGCAGCTCGCTATGGCCTGCGTGCTGGTCACCTCCACTGGCTCAAGGAGCGTGGCAGTCCCAGTATGCAGTAAACAAAACAAGAGGTCAAAGTAATTTGACAAAAAGCGCCTCACTGGGGGCCCATTCCCCGGTTAGGGGTCACCCCAGGGGGTCGAAAGTTGTACCATTGAATTCCTTTTCCTATTAGTGTTCCATAGTAACTATAGGCCTAGGATGCACCGTTTGGCCACAGTGCACGCGCGTGACAACCAACCAACCAACCAACCAACGACCAACGACGTCACGACACAGCCTATCTCAATAAGCGCCTCTTTTACTAACGTAAAGTAAGGCGCTTAATAATTGATGATTGGAAGTGGTGTGAGATAAGCGACGTGGTTACTATACAGCCTACTAACGAAGAGACATGTGGCCTGTTGAACTACGCCATTACCGATGACCTTAAGTGACCTTCAAGGTAATTTTAAAATCAGAGCACTTTACCAAAATGTCGCCAATAAACCTAATGGAATCCAGCAGCAGTACAAAACAGCGGATGACGATTTCCACGCTTTCGGGCGGCAATCACAGTGACAACGTTGGTTCGTCGTTTCTGGTATTTTATATGTGTGTTTACATGTGTATTTATCTGTTTCTGCGTGGGGAGGGATGACCGAGTGATCCGGGTTCCAATCCGGTGGTGGGGCAGTGACGGAATTTGTAAATATTTACAACTTATAGGCCTACGTCTGTCTTGTATACTTTGTGTGCTTTTGTCGTGTTCGGTTTATATTAATTTACGACACTGTGGTCAACCTCGTCTAGTAAAAACTTGCTAAACACGGCTGTACAGCGTATCTGACACGTCGTTTTATCTATGCAGGGCTATGTTATAAGTAAAGTAAGTAAAATGTCTAGCGCATTACGCGAAAACACCGCTAATGCGACATCTTAACAATGTTATGTTTCGTTGTGTAAGCCAAATCTGATTTATCCTCGTTAAGCAAGCTTCACGCTGGCATAACAAACGGTTTACGCCACGGCACGCAATTTATGAGGGAAGAACTCGTCACAGTGTGCGTGGGGATGCGTGGCGATGCGGGTCAGGTGAAGTAGTGCGTGCCATGTCGTGGCGAAAATTTCGAAATGTTCAAACATTTTTCCAAGGTGTCAAGACTTGTCACGACTGCACTGCGAAGTGCACATGCGTGACATTTAGTGTCACGCATTTCGTGAACAGTTCGTAACTTATGCGTGACAGGCCACGACATGCCGCAAACTGTGCGTCACATTGCTGTCTTGACAGACTCCATGCCACTAAAATGGCACGCTTTGGCACGCCGTGTTGCGGGGCATTGTGGGAACAACAGTCGTGCCAGTGTGAGGCTTGCTTTAGTGTGCTGTCCTAGATAGCAGCTTATAATTGTTATACCCGCAACGTAGGAACGAGGTAGCGTTGTTTTCAGCTGAATGTGTCTGTCTGAAGCCTCTCTTTTTTCACAGTTGACTAAGTTATCATACAGTTATCACGAACACCTGGATATATGACGGATTTGTACAGGTGTGTGTGTGTGTGTGTGTGTGTGTGCCCGCACGATAACTTAAAAACTATTGCAGACATCTGCTTGGTAGTTACGTAAATTGGAGAAAAATCTCGGATGAGTTCGCATGTCGAGGTCATGGTGGGTCAAGGTCATTTTTCAGGAGGTTCGAGAGATACGTGACTTCCTATTATGGGTCGTGGGTAGTGAGATTTTATCTCTGATGTCTTCTTCACTGTGCGCCAAAAAATGAGACTCGCGTAATCTTGAATATCTTGTACAGTTGTAAGTCTATTGCGATGAAATTTAGCACGTGATATCCTGATGACCCTATAAACGCATACATAATTTGCCACCTCACTTTAGTTACGTTTCTACACTATCTGACATTACACAAAAACCGAAAACTTACGTTGTCTTCGTATCAATAGTTTGAGTAGTTCTGAAAAGAGCCGGTTGTGTGTTTAGATCACAGTACGTGTTCGAAGTGACGTCCCTTTGCCAATTACACATGCATGCGGCCGTGTTTGTCATGGCTTTGTCGATGATGCCCTGAGGAATACGGTCCCAAGTGTCAATGCTTCAGCTCGTCACTGTCGCTTTGCAGTTTTTATGTAGGCCGAATGTCAGATAGTTGCGTATGTCAACAATGGACATAAACATATTAATATTATGTTTTACCTATATCCCGCTCGCCCGCTGTCTCGCGTCAACATCGGCATTTTTTTCGCTTCGCGTGAATACTGACCGTTTTTCGATAAATGTTCGGGGGGGGGGTGTTAATCACTGTCACCAACGGATGAAACGATTACATTTTGGACGAAATAGGAACAATGGATCATGATACCACAGAAAATTCTTATTTATGTTAAAATTATATTTGTAGTTTTCATTAGTTGTTGTTTAGGTTTTTGTGTGTCGTCATTTTGTTGTAGTTTAATATTTGTTTAGCTAGTACTAGCCTAGTGATTCGTTAGGAAGATCGTTTTGCTGCCCAGTAAGTGACTGGTTGGAACAAGTGTCTTTGAAATGACCTATGCTGTGTGGAGTGGGACGTTAAACACTACAGTACCATACCATACCATACCCTACCAATGATACCATACCATACCATGCTGTGGATCTGTCTGTGGCTCCGTCTGTCTGTTTGTCCGTCATCGTGGTCCGAACTGCTTCAACTAAAGACCAAAATGTTCCACAACGGTCCCTCTATTGCCTCATTACATTTTGGACGTTTAAATATCAAAGATCAATCTCAGGTTGTGTAGCCCCCTAGCGAATTGATTCGAATGTGAATTCGTAATTCCGTAATTCTATACGTAATTCCGGGGAGGGTACCATCGCTGTGCCACGCACTGAATATTTTTTACTAGTTTCGGTGACATTCTCCTGCAATGTTTAAACTCTTTCAAATCGCTGACACTGCATGGAACGATCCGTCGAATCGAAATCCATCCGCACGAAAAAAAATTTCGTTCTGGTAGGAGTAGACATGCAGATTTCGTTCTCACGGGGTTAGTCTGTACTTAGGGTTCACACATGAACTGCGCTGGTAGAAGTACTGTCTGTACTACATCGTGTCCACATAAAAAGGTGCCACTGATTTCTCACAATAACTTTTACAAATATGCACGGATTTTTATGATTTTTGGTGTACAACTTTGCAAATGAATGCTAATCATACTGGTATATTTACTACGTTGCGTGCCATGTACATCCCTTACCTGGTGACGTAATGTTGACGTCACTGAAATCATACCTTTCACCGTGCACGTGACACTGTCAGTCTGTCACATTGCTGCAGAGAGAGACGCCAGATTTTATCTCTCCAGAGATGTGGCCATCCAATTTGCCAGCTTTGAATCCGGTGGACTACAGCATCTGGGTATCCTTCAAGAGAGGGTCTACCGTTCGCGTATCCATGATGTGAAGGAGTTGAAAGAACGTCTGCTGAGGAAGTGGAGGCTGCTGAACCACACCATCATCACGGCAGCGATTGCGCAATGGCGTAGTCGTTTGAATGCATGTGTTCGCGTGGATGGTGGACATTTTAAACATAAATTTTGAGTTTCTGACTTTCTGTTGTCTTTTGTTTGTTTCATCGATACTGGTTTCCGTAAATGCGCAAAGTGCTAATATTGTGTGAAATGTGTTACTTTTGTGCCTGACACTTTCACACGGTATGGTAGCAACATAACGAACATGTGGCAGGAAATTCTTGCGCCAGTGACTTTGGCATTTTCTGGCGAAGTTGTATACGAAAAAAATCATGAAAATCCGTCAATATTTGTAAAAGTTATGGTGAAAAACCAGTGGAACTTTTTTATGTGGACGCTGTGTATATTAAAAATAGCAACGCGCCGTGTGTGAATAGGCCCTTGGTGTCCGTGTCAGGGTTAAGGCCCGTTTATAGCGACACAACTCAACTCAACCCATTCAGGTCTTAAGGCCCTACGACGCAAATCAACTCAACTGAACTCAACTGAAGTCAACGCGACGTCGAGTTGAGTTGAGTTGCGTCGCTATAAACGGGCCTTCAGACTTTCGTTAGAACAGCATTAAATTCTGATGAAACTTAATTCTTTTCGGATTTTGGTTAAAACCCTATATTCTATGTGTCGATTAAATAGTCAAATCTTCTTAACAGCTATAAATTCCGGTAAAGATGTACAGGCGTAACATCCAGTGGTTACAGTGACAGTGACTCATGTTCCGCCTAGAATACTCGTTTATATTTCCCTTCCACGTTGCGTGCGTCATCGCGACTTGTTGCTGTTGCTTCCGTCTTTGTTGATTTAACATGCTGCTTGGCTTGGATATAAAGCGCGTCTTAGTTTTGATCTGTCGCCAGCAGTGATGGGGCACTAGTTGCAAAAAAGTAGTTAAACTAAACTATTTTTGCAACTAATTTTTTTTAGTTAGACTTTAAGTTAAACTATTTTTAAAAATTAGCTCAACTAAACTAAAATAAAATAGTTAAATTAATTTCAACTAATTTCAAACTTTTTTCACACGCACAAGTTCTGCAATCCAAACAACAGCATTACAGAAGCGCTGACCCATGCAGCCTTTCATCAGCCACCAAAGCATCATCAGTGTATTACTGTTAAACAATGCCAGCCTGTGCCAGGCGCTGGTTCAGAAAGTACAACAGTCACAGTGAACAACTCAACACAGCCAGTCTGTAACGTTTCTACTGTCTA
>Ga0209149_1000787_pt1 | contig 14223 bp, 9 predicted proteins | sample WorMetTyACAVOLI2_FD_187423 | JGI IMG/M metagenome (GOLD analysis project Ga0209149, IMG submission 187423) | Marine gutless worms symbiont microbial communities from Max Planck institute for Marine Microbiology, Germany - Olavius algarvensis... ... | reverse complement strand
CCCTACCCCAGGAATTTAATGGTACAACTTTCGACCCCCTGGGGTGACCCCTAACCGGGGAATGGGCCCCCCGTGAGGCGCTTTTTGTCAAATTACTTTGACCTCTTGTTCCTGTTGCCTGCAGCATTCGTGGCAAGTGGAATTGGACTCTTGTCGGTTGCTCAGCAGCTGAAAGAGAAGGGAGAGCCCGGTGATTATGGGATTGCAACGACTTCAAGTCAGGTGTGTGGTGCATTGACGTTGGTGGCGTTTGTTTGTTTGTTTGTTACAATTGTTGCGATGAAAATGTTGGCAATGATTCTACGATGATTAGCTGCCATTTAGTTCTGTGCAACAGCAGCGCAAGGGTTTGTGGCGCCTGGGGCAAAATGTTCGCGGTGCGCCCTCGTAGGCGAAGGGGCACCACAAACATCTGATGACGTCATTAGTTTGGCTATCTTTCATAAGTAAGCAGAAGCCATGAATTCATTACATAATGTGATAACAACAACCCATAGGCGAACAGAACAGCAAGTGCACAATGAAGTCGATACACCGAAATTTAAATTGACACAGTAATAAATACCGCTAATACACAACTTCATTCACCTTTTGAAAAGGCAGAACAATTATACGCAAAAAATGAAAGTGAAAACTTAACTAATCAGCAGCATAAAACATTAAAACGTTACTTAGCGCAATCAACACAATTACGACATATTAATGTTCTCAGAAGCCGAAATTTTCTGCAGAAATTTACATTTTTTTAATAGGCTACGCTATTATCTCTCACCTCCCAGTGTGCAAGTGCCAAATTTCAAACCCTAACCATAAGCCTGGGATGATAGGCTGCCGTTTAATTGTGAGCCGACTTCGGCCAAAATCAAGATGGCTGGTCCAAAAAAAATGCCGCAAAAGACTGACGTCATCTAGCGAACGCTGACAAAGTACGCGGGGCGAGGTTTGCGCTGCAGTGCTCGTAATATTTGGAAGTGAAAAGTGCCACATTCCCAGGAAACCTAGCTGCATGTGTGTGTTTGTGCTGTCTTCTCTGGCGAATAAACGTATTCATTATATCAGACGACGCTCGGTATTTGTTTTCTTTTTTAATCTTCTGTCGCGCAACATGTGTGGAACTGCTTATATTACTGTATAACTTGTTTTATATTATTTGTGGTATCTCGTAAGAGGCGGTTTCCGCCCTGTCATTACCCTAAACTAGTTAACTAGTATTGTTTCTATTCCACTCTGCTTTATACCTTTAACTTGTTTAAAGTTTGAATGAATGAATGTACTTAGCAGACTTCCCGACCCGATGCCTACCAGTGTATTAAACAGCGCATCAGCACTACAGCTACTGTAGATTAGATGAATTGTAAAACTGTGTATTTGATGAAATCAGCAGCCGACTACGAGCAATTTCATTGACGTTGTTTGTGTATTACGTTACGTTACTTTAGGCTGCGGCAAGAGATGCTGCAAATAAGGTCGTGGATGTGACGTCGAAGATATTGGACCTGATTGCCGACAAGTTGCAAGTCGGAGATGAACACGTGACTGTCAGTGAAGGCAAGATGACCCTGGACCGTTGACCCCTTGACCTTTGACCGATATAGAATTGGCTAGCCTGACAACCCTAACCTCAGTTGGACTTCACACAAGGCAAGATGAGATGACCCTTGACCTCTGACCATTGACCTTTCACAATAACCTCAGGTGACTTCACACAAGGCAAGATGACCCTTGACCTCTGACCCTTGACTTTTGACCATTGACCTTTGACAATAACCTCAGGTGACTTCACACAAGGCAAGATAACCTTCGACCCTTGACCTTTGACCGATATAGAATTGCCTACCCTGACAACCCTAACCTCAGTTGGACTTCACACAAGGCAAGATGAGATGACCTCTGACCATTGACCTTTGACAATAACCTCAGTCGACTTCACACAAGGCAAGATGACCTCAGTTGGACTTCACACAAGGCAAGATGAGATGACCTCTGACCATTGACCTTTGACAATGACCTCAGGTGACTTCACACAAGGCAAGATGACCCTTGACCTCTGACCCTTGACCTTTGAACGATATAGAATTGCCTACTGTGACAACCCTAACCTCAGGTGACGTTACACAAGGCAAGATGACCCTTGGAGTCAGGAAGATGTATGCCAACGAAGTCCCCCAAATGCTTTTTGCGTCACACATTGGCAGTATGAAAGTTGACGGCAAACTCAACGTTCCTCCGAAAACATGCATTGTAGCAAAGGTACTATGCAGTGTATTCTTATATAATAAATAAAAATGTTTAATAGATTTAATATATGACTAATTATAAACGCAATTTAGACAGAAATTAAAATTAATTAACTGCCTTTTATGGTACAGTGGTTCTGGTTTGCTGAGAAACGTATTAGACATGAAAGTGGTGCATGATGGAGACAGAGAGTTACTGCAGAACGCTAGAGTATCAGTAGACAAATACCTCATCAATAGATGAGATAGCTAGCGAACGTTACCGCTTCAACCACGTCATCGTCGTACTCGTACAAGCAACATGCCAATTAGTTGTCTGCAGAACGATGTGCTTACAAGCCGCTTGCAAGCTGCTTGCTTACAGAACACGCCTCAGATGACGTCATAGTGAAATATTTGTAGTACTTTGGCAAATATCGCATTTGATTTATTGGGCACTGGCAGCACCGGCAGGCAGCGCTTGCTTATGAACTAAAATTTTGCAAGTCGCTCAATGATGTCGCAAGTCGCACATTCGAGATTACACCGATGGCTTGGGCGTGTGTAACTTCTTACTGTATATCCATTGTAACGTGTATCTATTAGTTTTGTACCGTTGATGCCATATTCATCGTCAAATAATGGCGTGAACTTGAAATCTTAGCTAGAGGTTATTCAAGGTCAATCAAAATGGCCCCGATCGATAGATCACATACGACTTACTATTGGTCTGTCATTGTAGCTATAGCTCTACCTTACACAATATTATATTTGAGGCTGAATAATATCGTAACTTTGAAATCTAGGTTAGCGGTCACTCGGGGTCATTGGAAATGGTACCATTGCTAGATCGGTTATTGATTCCTATTCGTCTGCCATTGTTACTATGGCCGCATTTTGTATCGTTTTCGAAATAAAGCGAAATATTGGTCAACCCTCACGATAGGGCGCAACAACGGTGCGGACGACAGACGGCCGCGGTCGGGACGGACCATGCCATAAGGCGAACGTAAAGAAGTAGGCCTAATTTTGGCCCATAGGACGATGTACCATTTCCAACGACCTTGAATAGCCTTCGAGGATCATTTTAACTTTCGGAACCTATCGAGAATTAATGTCTCAGTAGATTCCGGGTCGTTAGGGAGGATTCAATAAACAGACATCAAGTGCTGAAGCTGCGCCAACATTAATACGTTTTATGAATAACATGTAACGTCGCGCGGTTTCTCTGCGACACGTGATTCTGTTGTTATTCACAAGACAATAATATAATAAATCTGCGGCATGTTATCGGAGACCTAAAGCGACGCAAATAGACGATAGTGCGCTCTTAGTGTTGCGTGGTAAGTAAACCGAGCGACGTTATGGTAGACGATGATGTCGACTACAAGTCTGTACATCGAAGAGTCATCGGTCGAAAGGGTCAACACTCCAGTCATATCGTCGTCAGTGAAGCTTTGTGACGACAGCAAGCGCCGCAGACGTCGGGCTGCCACTGCCGTAGGTCTGTTTCAGGGTTCCAGCATCTTCACCAAACACTGCCCAACTAGTCCCATAGATCACACACGGCGACGATAGGGCTGACTCAGGGTTCCAGCATCTTGATGAACAACTTCACCCAAACACTACCCAACACGTCCCATAGATCAGACATGGCGACGATAGGGCTGACTCAGGGTTCCAGCATCTTGATGAAGAACTTCACCCAAACACTACCCAACCTGCCCCATAGATCAGACATGGCGACGATAGGGCTGACTCAGGGTTCCAGCGCACTGTTGGACATCAATATTCCGCAGACATCGCTTGGGTTGTGGGTGAACGCGACGCCCAAGCCGGAAACTGAAGGGATCGTCTCGAGCGAGTTCAACCTGACTACACCAGGCAGCGTTCCTCTAGTGATACGAATCATTCCCAGTGAACCGAGCCGAGTCATTGTGTTCGTACGTCTAAACGCCGCACCGACCACGACCGACTACGACTGGCTATTGACTTCATGGGACAACACTGACAACTATACGTTGTACGTCGCAGCCGACCTAACGAAAAACGTCGGTCAGATCTACGTCGGAGTGCAGTCTAGCGCCGGTATGTCTTCGATAACACTGCTACGTAAAACGCACTAGATTCATTGACGTCTTTCTGCTTTGTGTCAGTTGACTGTTTTCAGTCACCTACGTCTGTAGACTTTCTGCCATTTATAGCAGATTCAGGTGTTGCACGGTTGCGCACTTTTTCTTTGTAAATTGACGTAACGTAACAGGGCAGATGAGCTCTTTGCTTTACTTACTATTGTATGGAACAATTGAACACAAATTTCGTACGGTAGGCTGGTGCGGCAACATATTTGAGTCGAGGTGCATGGCGGGTTAGTTACATCTTCCTTTGTAGATTTTTTTCTGAGTATAACTGAAAGGACTATTAAATCGGTTGTACATTTGCGGAAATCACATTTATGGCCCACAGTGTGATGAACGCTTAGAGACAAACAGCGATCATCTTCAACGTTGTGTAGTATTACATGAATTAAGACTCGGCTGCGACGATGGATGTTGGTGACAGAGGAATAGCAATCTTCGCTGATGATCAACACATAGTTATAGTTTGTTGCTAATCAATCAATCAACCAATCTTTAATAACCAAAGGACCGAGCGGCCACTTACAATGTTATGTAGACAATAGGCAAATTGACAATGCAGCAATACATCAAATACAAAATAGAACGCATACGTATATACAAATTAAAACACACGCGAAGTTTAATTTACATTGGTATATTAGAAGGTTATTTGCCAAGCTTGCTCCAAAACTATTGGTAGACTGAAAATTAATTTTTTTTTGTCGGAACAGTATACCAAGCACGCACAACTCTGTAACTGAAGAAATTATATCTGGCGGCAGATTTACTAGGCAAGTAAAGTTTATATCAATGTCTTGTTCGTGCATCATCTACACGTACAGTGAAGAACTCCGAAGGATTTATGTCAATCAGACCAAATACAAGTTTATACGCAAAAATCAAGTCGGCCCGAATATGCCTAAGTTCTAGGCTTTCTAAAGCTACTGGCGGTCATTTCGCGCTATTGGGCACTGCACTGATCTGTGACAGGTTGTGGCAGCGGACCCAGCTGTGAAGCTCTCGAGTACTTTGTCTACGTAAAAGAAGTTTCGTGTTATGGATGGAGCTCAAACGAGCAGGAGTGGATTCCCGGCTACTGTCAGGTTATACAGTCTCTATAGGCTAATTTACGCTGACGTATAACAGACAACGTTAAATTTTTACCCGAGTTTTACGTGGTAAACGTTCGGCTATTGTCAAATCATAATAACCATGTCGTTTGTTCACGGAAAGGAGGGTCCCAGGACAATAAATATTTTATGTTGCACTCATTAACCGTGACCACCGTCCGCGACCACACACTCACCCACAGTCTTACAATCTACCCAGTGTCGCTAAATTTCTTATGACATCAAAATTTTATCCATGAAAGTAATAGAGGCGATTTTGAGTTATTTCAAGTATAACTGTCGTATCTGTCTTAGGTTTCACTTATTGTAACAATTATATCGACATCTCTGGCTCTGGCCTTCTTCTTCTTCAGTGTTTTACGCTGTTGGTAAAAATTGTTGGTTGCAATTAGATGTCCGCAACCTCAGTCTGGGGAGGCGTCATCTGGTGAACGCTTACGAAGTAAAGGCATGCATTGATGTAATTGCAGGTAACACTGTGTGCTCCATGCCTGAGCGCCTTGTGTGTACTACAAAAATGAGCGCTATATAAATACACTTACCTTTACCTTTCTCTTTTGGTTGGGCGACAGGATGGTAATTCGTCCTGTACAAAGGTTCCTCTCCAGCGATCCTGGGACTCGTTGACATTCGTGAACCTCAGTCGTTTACTGCTTCAAAACGTCATTTTGAAGACTCACTTTTCCAGTTAGTCTATGGTACACCCTACGGACCCACCCTCCAGTGCACCCTTAACGGACTTTGGCGCTACAAAATCCTCAAAGTCAAAGTGTGTTTGGCGTATGACAAATCTCGTTAGTAACGAACTGTTTCATAAATTAGACGGAATTGGCAACACCGAAGCGCACGAGGTTTCGAAGTAACTTGATGGCTGGTTTCGGAGCCGGGTTTGTTACTCCCGTCAACACTATCAACTTTGCCACTGTGTTCGACAACTTCGCTGAAAAGCTGATTGAGAACGTCGCCGTTTGGACGACAATCCTCGCCTTTATAATCGTCTACATTCCGTTCGCTGTCCTTGCACGATACCTCGACAAAAAGGATGCATTGAAGGTAAAAACACTTAATTCTTTTCTTTACTGTATAAGAAGGTAAGCCCGTAAACGTAGTCATATACTTGATATCAGACTTTGGGCTGCAACTGTGTTCCAAGATTAACAAGACGTTCAGCTATCGCAGAGAGGCCATGCACGCGATGCTAAGTCACTCACGGTCACTCAAGGTCATTGGAAAAAAAATTACACGGTGGAGTAGGCGTGTGTAAGTTCATATTAGTAATTTGGAGCTGTGTTTATCTTGTACCGTATCCGAGATATTCAACATCGAATAAGGGCTTACCCTTGAAATCTGGGTTAGGATCGTTTAAGATCACTGAAACTGGCACCATTTGATAGGTCGTGATTGGTTTCCTATTCGTGTTACGTATTAACTCACGCTGTTTGCCAGATACCGGCGACTGTTGGTCTGAAAATGCTAACCTAACTGTAAGCCACTCGAACCTTATTTGACGCCGCATTTCGCGGGTCTGCAGAAACAGAAGTTCCCGATCGACAAACTGGGATAGCCTCTCTCACAGAAGACCAGTCTGATGCCTCCCAGTCTCAGCAATACATTCAGGCGACTGCTGTTTTTGTCTGTACATACGTGACTGTAGGCTGAATTCAGATTGGTGTCAACAGAGGGTTTTCCGCACGGCTGTAACGGCGAAGGGCAATGCGTTTGCCGTGCATCGCAACCCATGTCGGGGGTTGACGCGATCCGTGTGGTTGAAAACAGGTGATCTGTGATGTGAGAACCTAGACGGAGGTTATGGTTGACTCGCACTAATCATTCAGGGGCTAGCCATGTGAGCAAGAACAGGGAGCTCTGGCTATTTTTCTTGCCATGGTTCACGAGTCAATCGGAGGTGGCCACGATGTTTGGTGTCTATAGGCCGTGGGTGGCGGGTTCTCATCGATGGGAGGACTCGTCGCGTGCAGTCTAGACGTGCTTGAATTCCTGGCTGAGTTGTTTTGCGCAACCGAGTATATCTGGGTAGGCCTATCCCTAGCGTTTCGGGATCAGAGGAGATGAATTTCAATAGTACTTCCAAAATCTAGTATACAAACTTCAGTGTTTCCTTAGTAATTACACCAATTAGATTGCCAAATTACCGGAATTAGAAGGAAGGGTACCAGGTGAGCCTCATTGAAGGAGCCCTTTTGGTGTAACTTCGTAGAACTGAGTCACTAGCGTACAGCTAGATGTTCAGTCCATAGTTTAACTAGAACTCAGACTGTTTTAGTTTCTAAATACTTATAGGAGTCCTTTTGGAGGTGGCTTTTGGATTCACTCGGCGGTCTCAGCCTACGGGGCTGAACAGGCCTTGGCAGTCATGGGAATAGAATGGTGAGTAATGTGAATAATGTTTATCCACAGTGGACCGTTCACCCACTTGTCGACAACTACGACGAAGATGAGTTCGAGTACTTGATTTACGTCCACACTGGCTTCAAACTATTGTCCGGAACAAAGTCCAAGGTCTTCTTCAGAGTCAACGGCACTGAAGGTGAAACTGGCGTCCGCAAACTTGATGACGGATTTCGACAGGTATTTTCGCAACGGACGGAATGCAATTATTTTACTGTGATAATGTTACTGTGAAAACAGAGAATTCTTCTTTTGAACAACTACAACTTTATTTACGTTACGTTTGGATTACTAAAGGATGAAGTGATTGTAAAAATGTTCTTTATGATGCACCGTTTTGGCCTACTTATTATTATTAAACCGCATCGTCTATTGTAACTAAAACTGCAATTAATGGCAGAGTGCGGTGTTGTTAGCAAATGAAAAACCGTGTCCTCAACCAAATTCACTGACATCAATTACGCCGAATCCGATTCGGCCGACACGGCGACAACGGTACAACGTTTATAGGTGCTACGTCTCACGACACGATGTAAAATTCTGCGCCACTTTTTAGCCCGGAACACCACTTCACGGTTAAAAATCAGGGAAATGTACTTTCATGAGGAAATAAATGATGATGATTATGATGATGATGACGATGATGATGATGATATAAATACCAAAAGTCATTAAGTAAATGTTTATGCAGCAAAATTTGATATTATGCTTCAAATTATGGGGGGAGGGGTTGCGCCAGAAATGGCTGCGTTGTGTACCGCGCCGTGGGACTTTCGGTTCTGAGACCGTTTGCTGTGCTGGGCCGTCCCCTTTCTAGGACATTATGCCGCCCATATGTGACAGCACCTTGTAGTTTTCCTGATGTCTTAAAATTAGCTGGTAATGATTTGGTGAAATGCAGAACTTCTGTCGCGGAGAGGTGAGTTCGTTCCTGATGAAATGTCCAGAAGAGATCGGCACTCCTCTGTCGCTACAGATATGGCATGATAACAGCGGCGGCAGGGAGGCAGGCTGGTATCTCAACAAAGTCGTCTTTGTCGATCTACAGCAGAAAAGATGGTTAGTACTTAGAGAGCAAACGAAACTTTCACTCAACAGTAATACAGTACAATAACAGATAGGCCTATACGTGGCACCAGAGGCGCCGGAAGGCCAGGTCAGTTTTTCAGATTGGGGTCAACAGTTTGATACCTCGCTTGTGTTGGACAAATGCCAGCAATTAACCTCGGTTGTTATGAACACGGTGATCTAAACTATAGCGAAGAGGCCAGTCAGTCGATGTCGTTCACCGCGGTGAGAGGGTTGGGACAGCAGTATCAGCCACACAACGATGACGACTGGCGAAGTTAAAAGATGAAAAAGATACAAAGAAGGTTTCTGAAATCGGCTAAAGTTTACAGAATGAGAGTGAAGTAGTTCGTGGGCTTATCTCAAAAGCAGGCAAGCTGGTGAAGTTGGTGAAGAGCCAGCCAATGTCTGCTGATTGCTGAACACGCCTTCTCCTGTTTGAGGAGAGTGAAGACCTACCTCCGGTCTACGATGACACAAGCGAGACTGATACTACACCCGACTCTGATCAACATGAACAATAAGTATTTCGACATTGTATATTTGGAGAAAATTTGAATGATTTTGTCGCGAAAACGCCAGAGCGTCATTCATTTTTCGGTAAATGTTAAATAGGTCTAGCGTGTACTTTTTCTGCATCAGTGGGAGTGCAGTGCATCTACGTGAAATGTACTTACATGTATCTGTGCACGGGACCATTAGCGCAGTACTGTTGTATCCTCACTACAGAAGTATAATAGTAGACTGTTAGCAAACTCTTGTTGAAAAATAAACTCGTTTTTGAAAGCTATCAACAACTGCTGCGTCTCAGTAGGTCCATCTGCATGTTTATCAACGAACACTTGTAAAAAATTATATTTGACCTTGAACACTATTTAAAAATCGTTCCGGCGCCCCTGCGTGACAGGCAACTGAACATCGAAACTGGCCGCCGTTAATAACGTTTTCTAAAACTTACTCGCAGAAGACCAGTGTTGTGTCAAATACTCAAAAATTGGTATTTAAATAAAATACCAAATACATGTTAATTTTTGGGTATTTAAATAGGGCCTACTTTTTTCAAATACTTTTTGGAGATGGTATTTGGTATTTCAAATACCAAATACTTTTTGCATCTTTAAGTATAATAATTATCATTCATGACAAAACACAACAAATAAACTTATGTTATTTATTTGTCAGCAAACTTCAGGTTAAATGTTCACTATCATATTGTTGACACTCGGGCATAGGCAGAGTGCATGACGTAAGTAAGCAAATGTTAAAATAACTGCATCCGCATGGTTTGCTGCATTAAGACGTTTTGTAAAGTGTTTAAAAAGTATTTAAATACCCATATTTCTCAAAGTATTTAAATAGTATTTAAAATACTCGATTTATATTGAGTATTTAAATACTTTGACCAAATACTTTTTGTGCCGATTTAGTATTTAAATACATATAGCCTAGTATTTAAATACTACACAACACTACAAAAGTCCAGAATCTATTAACGTACAAGTACAATAATAACTGCAGGAAGAGAATATTGCAAATAACAGGAAATCAAACTTTGTAATACTGAATAGTGAATAAAGAGTTTAGGTGAGAGTAAATAGTTCTTAAACTTATTGTAACATTATGAGGTAGTAGTCGCTGACAGTCAAACAATCTTACACGTAGTCGTACATTGCACAATACATTCAATTTGAGGACAACAGACAGTTGATCATTATTCTCTATTAGACTCTCTGTCACGAGCATGGCTCTTTAGACGTCTAGACAGTTTCGGTAAATATACGGCGTTACTCGATTGTTGACGCTGCTGTATAGCATGAGCTAATTGTTACGTACGTGACTAGTGAAATATTGTCGCGATAGGTACATGTTCCTGTGCGACGACTGGCTGGCAGTGAACAAATCAAACGGGTGCATTCGTCGAACTCTGAAGCCTTCCAACGCCTTCACGGCCGCCAACAACTCGTCAGCGTTAGTTCGCAGCAACATGTTTCACCGAGCAGTCGACGATCATATGTGGCTGTCGGTCGGCATGCGAGCCAAACCGTCGTCGTTCACTCGAGCCCAGCGGCTCGCCACGTGCATGGCGACGCTGTTCCTCGCCATGATCACCAACTGCATGTTCTTCAGGACCGCCGACGAACAGACTCTCAACTCAGAGACCATCACCATCGGACCGATCACTCTGAGTCCACAGCAGATCAGCAACAGTATCTTCAGCAGTCTCATCGTCTTCCCGCCAATCCTTCTGATTGCCTACTTCTTCAGCAAGTCTGTGCCCAAGTCGCACAGATTAGATCAATATGACGGCTGCGCCAGAAAGAGGCGGACCTTGTGCAACCCGCTCCTACCATACTGGTGTACCTACATCGCCTGGTTCCTTGTGGCACTGTCCATTCTCGTCTCCGCATTTTTCACCATCCTATACAGTTTTGAGTGCAACTATTGTGGACAGCTGTTAACCGTTCCTCATTGCAGACTCAAAGCACAGTGTTGATCGTGTACAGTTTTGAGTGGAGTCATTCCAAATCCATTGCATGGCTAACAGCGTTCTTGCTGTCATTCTTGGAGTCTGTCATTATCGTTCAACCTACAAAGGTGAAATCGACACAATTTTGCTACTTATGTTTTGTCGATTAGCTGTTACTATGATAAACCTTATTTGACTTTGATTTGTGTAAAATTTTTACTCTCACAAATTCAAACACATATACTTGTACGTTCTTGCGACGGCCGAAATGGGTAATAATGTCATCGCCAGCGTATATTGTGTATGTGGTATATAGGCAGACAACAGTTCATGGCAACAGCAATGCTAGTAATGATTGACTGATGGAATGTTCTTGTAGGTAATCGTTGTGGCGCTGGTGATGTCTTTTATCATCAAAAGAGACTCAGAAGTAATCGACTACGAGGATGCTTTTGGCAAAATGAAAACTGTGGATGACGTCAATGAAGGTTAAGCGTAAGAGCTTTGATAACAGACCAACATTCCTACAATATCCTATCTACTGTTGTCAATTAATTATCGCCAATCATTTAGTCCATTTCAGTTATAGTTGATTGATTAGTTATTCGTTGATTCACTGTAGGTGATGACAGGGATGAGTACATGACGTCAGACGAGATGGCTGAAGCCAAACACAAGGCCGACATGGACGACAAGATGAAAGCTATGATCCGTGAAATCTTCTTCTACGTTGTACTGCTGTTTCTCCTTCTCGTCGTCATCAACGGACAACACGACACTAACTCTTTCCGACAGAATTCCAACATTGCCTCACTATTTAAGAAAAAACTCATCAAGGATGTTAGTAAAGAATTACTTGACTTGACTTGACTTGACATTACGTTTCAGTGAGAAAAACTGCATTTATGTTGGTGAATGACTGGTCAAAACTTTTGTGAAGTGCTGCGGTAAAACTCGTGTTTTGAGAACACTGTGATATACAGAATGCGACGCAATGAAACGTCACGTTTCTTTTCTCCTTAACACATCGGTCGTCATCTGTTAGTTGCCAATGATAGGGCTGTGCTGATAATGTTTCAGTTGCTTCCTGCTTTTGACATATTCCGCTGCCTGTCCTACATTGGTTCCCCTTTGTTGTAGGTCTTCTTTGACACAGTCTATCCACTCACGAACTGAATACTGTACTTTTTCGGTCGTCGTACGGCGATGATTAGGCGATCATGATTGTACACAGTATAACTATTGTCTGCCCACGACTACTGACTGTCAGCGTTTCTGTCTTTTTTGTTTAATTCTGTACGGTGCCCATGCATTGTCCTCGATATGACAGTGTCATCTTAATCAGTACATTGTTACTTACATAGTTACTTAGTTTATCTACGTATTCTTTTCTATTTGCACACATAAATACTAATGTTGGTAGTACTTTTCAGCTTGATACCAAATTATCCATTTCATACACTTGACACATCCCAGCCATTTGTGGTATGCGTCTCTGAAAGGTCTGTAACAGTGACTCCATTTGATTTAATTCAGCTGACTTCTATCTTCTGCTTATGCCAAGTAATTTTCTGCGTGGTCGATCCCATTTCTTCTGCAAGGATTCTATGTTCATCTACTTTGTGAGGGTCTTACATTCTGTCACATTCTTGTCTCTTTGATCTTCTTATCTTCCGAGCACTGAATGCACGATCTTAAATATTTTCTTCAGCCGTAGTAGAAGCGTGTTGTACGCAACTGTAACTATGTACTAACCATCCACCTTCTTTAAGATTCGTTATTCATGTTTCTGTATTAAACAAGCTTTAAATGTATGTCTCATACTGTCAGTTCAGTAATGCTATTAACTGACATGCACGTTTGCCCAATAATTTTCTGTGATAACAGTTGCAAAATTTGTTCCATTGTAGGCTAGTGAGCGTATTTCTGTTGATTGCAGGCAAAAATACGACAAGGATTGTATCATTGGGCGCATGATGTGCTTATCCCGAACCTCTACTACACGGTCAACTACAACAGCGAGAGCACTAGCTCATACGACGAAGGCTATATCGCCGACATGTACAGCTGGCGACTTGGTCCTCCTAAACTTCGTCAACTACGTGTCAACAAAGGTATCGTTATATATCGCGGATGCGCTTAAACTCAAACAAAAACATTCTAGTAAGCCTAGGCCTATACATTTTAAGCTTGTAGCTGTGTACTAATATAGATCCATGTATAGGTTACACGTTTTCTGACTATCATCTGCGTGTTAGCCGAGCGTTACGTTACAGTCGGCTGTTTATCATAGCAAATCCGTTCATCTGTCTGCCTCTGAAGCACGTGCACCGTGGCCAAACAGCAGTGATTTTCGGAAATTTCCTTTTTGATGCCGTTGGGAAGTCGTTAAGTAGCATATGTGAGGTGTTTAGAACAGCTTGCGAGGATATTATTTCTGGGCGTTCTCTGTTAGGAACACTAAGGGTAGTGAAAATAAGCGTGGATACTTTATGAGCAGTTCCATCCCTTGCTCATGCAGTCTTGTCATACGTACACAGTATATTCTTAATCTTTTCAACCCTTTGGACCAATATATCTGTAAAGGTGTTAGATGCCCGCCAATATTTTTGTTGTATAATTTAATTAACGTTGGCTGGCTATAATTACAATGTATTAATATACATATCTCCTTTAATTGCTGGCACTAATAGGAAGGCATATTTGTTGCATGCTAGCTTTGCGTTGAAGGACAATCGCTGCCGGTGATCGTCTATTGGTTTTGCTGGAATCCGTCAGCTGATGCCTGAACATTTACATACTTATGAATTGGA
>Ga0209149_1000786_pt1 | contig 14226 bp, 6 predicted proteins | sample WorMetTyACAVOLI2_FD_187423 | JGI IMG/M metagenome (GOLD analysis project Ga0209149, IMG submission 187423) | Marine gutless worms symbiont microbial communities from Max Planck institute for Marine Microbiology, Germany - Olavius algarvensis... ... | reverse complement strand
GTAATTGTTGTTTATTGTTTGCATCATAGATAATAAAATATATAATCTCGGTTTACATAAAAAAAACTACGGTGTAATCGATTTCGCAATTTCCTAAGACAGTTTTGCAGTGGTCGTAAGTTTTTCTTAACTTTTTCTTAAGATTTTTCGAAAATCAGCATTGTCGTAAGTTTTTCCTAAGATTTTAATAAGTCTTAAGATCTTCCTAAGATTTTTCGAAAATCGGGCCCCAGGTCCCGTCTACGTTTGGGTGTTCATTGTGTATTTTGTATCATATTGCATAGAACCTGGTAGTTAATTGATCTTGGAGTTACTGTAATACTGACTATTATTTTGCAGGGCGCTGTACCACGCGGTAATGCTACTCGAGAGAACATATCAAAGTTGAACTTACAAATGGGAGATGTTATATACCGTTGTCCAAAGTGTGTTTGTGTGAAACCAGATAGAGCTCATCATTGTCGGTTTGTGACATGTTTTCATTCATTTTTTATTGTATTTCGCCACGTTTCTGTAGAACTATAGTAGCTAACAATAGGTGTTCTCAAAGATCTTAAATAGAGAAAGTCAGATTCTGAGTTTAAGGCTGATGTCCGATGTGCCGACTGCCGATGTTAGCATGGTCGAATCGGTCGATACCTATACCAATGTTTATAGAGCCAGACCGGTACTGTGGGGATGGGAGGACTATGTTAATCAAAGCGACACAGTATATAATGAGAGTTGGACGATACTAGTACATCGCATCATTACTTACCTGATACTCGCAGTACTGGCCAGTATTTAGTATCAGATGTGATTATCATCCATGATACAGATACCCTGACATTGTGTACATTAGGAGCCTGACGCAGGTCTGTCTGTCATCCATCTTGTCAGTGATCTCTCCTCTCCCATAAGCTGCCATGAAATTTGAAACTCTGCACAATATCATGTGTGTCACTGCTAAGGCTGCTTCAGCAAAGCTCCGTAAGTGGACTATGATGTAACTATGTTTGATGTAACTATGTGCCAATGCAGAGTCATCTGAGGACGGAACACATGTCTGCAAGTTTATTTTGAGATCTGTAAGTGGACCTTGTTGTCTGAATTAAATGATTGGATTGGATTAAAATTCTTGGCAGACACAAATGTGATCGCAGACACTGAATGGCCGACCTGTATGCATCATGGATATTCCATACTTAGTAACATCATTGCTTGCGAAATATTTAATTCTTAACTGTTAACTTGGCAGCTGTTGTATTATGTGTGAATGTAGTGTAAATCTAGTGACTTATAGCAGTTGAATTATTAATAACTCAACGCTAGTATGCGTTTTGTCTGATATCACATCTGCAGTTATTGTACGTATGTATCTTTGTATCTGTCCGGTTACAGATATATCAGCGACGGTGACACTGATCGGCATGAAATTTGCATAATGGTAGATATGGGTCCCAGACACAAATTCTCCCCCAAGGGCCCCCAAAATAAGTTTGACTGTGAATATCTCGAAAATGGTAAGTCACAGCATTATAGGTCACATGGGGCGTAACATTGGCTCGACAAGAGCTTTCTAAAACTGTGTAACGCGGGACAGTAGCCCCAGGGGAGTCCCCTATAAGGAAAAATATGTATTTTTGCCCGGGGTCAGATCTCACACATATCGGCATGAAAATTTACATGATGGTAGAGCTCTATCCCATACGAGGGTTTCTCCACTTTTAATGGTGATATCTTTAGGGGTCTCCAAATAGGGGAGCCAAAATGGTTTTTTGGACAATTTGTCTTCAACGTAGCTTCGGTGACTTGCATCAGATACAACTGTCGACTCATGCAATGGCCGCGCCATTCATGAGTGGACATCGTTTACTGCGCTTACGTCGTCATCGGCTCAGGTGCGATATCGGCTCAGGTGCGATAACCTAAGTCAGTCATGCAAACAGTGGTCAGGCGTGTGCATTCATTAGTGATCGATCAGATATTCGTCGAGAATTACGAGTTTTTCATACACACCTCCATTCGACACAGCTGTTAATTTTAGTAGTTCTGAGTAGGCTAGGCAGAAGCATATAATCAGTGACGGAGATGTTGGCCTTGAAAAGGGATGGGGGTGTTGTGTCGTCGTCGTCGTTTCTGACATGCAACTCTTAAGATTGCATAGTGCCATATGTCAACATCATCCTCCACAGAGGGCGGTTCTGAGCCAAATCTGCTGCTTCGGCAGCGTAAGGTGGTGTTGTTTTAGATCCTGTTCTGGGTGTTGCATATAGTTTTAACTGCACCACCATGTTTGTCGATATGCATCTTGCTGACGCACTTGTTTTACTTTTTATATGGAGTGTACACTTCTGCATCTGTTGATTTCTGTTTTTTCTTGTTGCCACTGTTTTTCTTTTTATGTTTTATATCATGACAGTAGCATGGCTTGGTGGTGTGTTGTACAGCAGGCAAAATATGATAATTTTTTAATGTGTATTTGGTCTGTGTATATAGTACATTTGATATTGTAGTGTATGTCGTCGCTGCATACGGAAAATGGATCACCATTGTCCATGGGTCAACAATTGTATTGGTGAAAACAATCAAAAATATTTCATACTTTTTACTGTGAGTGTTTTGTGACCATTTTGAATTTCTGTCAGTCAGATTAGTATAGATTATCGATCACTCAATGGGAACAAATTAGCTTTCCATTAGAAGTTGCATTTCTGTGAAGTACAAGTCACAGTAATATTATTGATTTGTGCCATGTTTTGGTCTGATTTGTATATCTGTATGTTCCAGTTTTAATTCTTTATGTCCACAGTATATTCCCCTAAATTTATCTGCGTGGTTACTTGTGTGCATTTTTGTTTACCATATCACTAATTTACATGAAGTAAAAAATTCTGTACAGTAGAAAGTGAAAAATAGAAAATACTTTGTGCAAAGTTGTGAAAAATAAATTTAATATATCAGCAGTAAGTGAAAACCCGTCATTCTATTAACTGTCAAGATAAATTTAGATGCTTTTGGTAAAGAGACCAGTGCAGTTGTGGTTTGTTCATTACTGAAATGGTTGTTTTGTACGCAGATGTATACTTGCATTATGTCTTGTCATGCACTATACATGGCTATCTATCGGTTGTTGTCTTGGAGTCAAGCTAACTGGAGAGGTGTGAGTCTTGTTTATTTGATGTAGCAGTAATGTTTGGTGCAACATTTAGCCTCACTCAGTTGAAATATTCCATGTCTGTTTTTGATGGCAATCGCTATGTCGTTGATTGGTCATTACTATTTTGTAGGAAGAATATGATTTCAGTGGCATCATGGTACTTAGTTTGCTATAGGAAAGGTCTGGTTACATGCTGCTTACATGAGCACTTAGCAGCATGCAGTGATTAGCAGGTTTTAATGATAGTGCACATTGTCTCACATTGTGGAATCCTGTCCCCTGACAAAACTGAATGGCAGCTTATCTCGGCTACACTCTGCAGATGAAGACGCTGTTTCGTGGCTGACCAGTTATGGTTCATGACACCCATACGAGAAGAAGAAGAAGATAGTGCATTGTACTGTGCGGCCATCTCTTCCCTATGCTGATGATCTGTTGTTCAGCTAGCAGACATACTGACAGCCCAATCAGCCACAATAGGCCTTTACCCTGTAGTTTACACTAGGTAAGCTACTCCTCGTTTCCTGTCCTGCTGAGGGTAGGAGGCCGAGTTGGCCAAAGCACACCATGGGTCATATATACAACATTGTATAAATGCTCGTATAATTTAATAAATGGACAAATAGGAATAGCTATAGCTGAAGGAGGTAGTTTGCTTTTGATGATAAATTTTTGGATAATGATGAAAAAGACACCTGTTGCTAAGCAGTCGATTGAACGAAGGCTGGGACGTGGGACTTCTCTGGAGTAGTTGAGCAGTTTTGACCAGATGCCATTTCCATCGGCACTGATAACTGATATAGATCTCGGCCAGAATCGAACCTAGATTACCTAGGTGAGAGTATGCTCGTTAACTACAGAGTTACAGGTGTGCTGAGGACTAGTGATGATACTGTAACGGTAGAAAATTTTAGCAGTTAGCACCTCTGATTTAGTTCCATTGCTGACATTGCATGCCTTACAGATGTCTCTGTAATGTGCCGACATTCCTTCGTTTTTTCCATAACACTCTGATGTGTACACTGAACATACTATCTGGCATTGGCGAAGACTTGTGGCTACTGCTAGAATGATGCAGACACTGGTTTTGATAAATCAGCAGAGATTAGACGCTTCTGAGCACTGCATTTCATACTGTGGTGACCACATCTGTTCAATGTTATCATTGCAGGGTTTCATTCGCCAACTCTTTTGATTATTCTGTTATCGCTACTCATGCTTGAAGCTGTCATCTTTGGAATCTTCACTGGAGTAATGTTCTTTAACCAGTTGTGGGCAGTCGGCACTGATGAAACGGTCTGTTGGTCTGATTTTGTTATATTTGTTCAAATTGTCATCACTGACATGCATTTTGTTGTGATTCTCTGCAGCTCTTCATAAATAGAAATGGATTTCTGTAGTGAATTTGTCTGGTTATGAAATAAAAGTCGTTTGCTCAGTGCTTAGAGGTCTTGCCAACTTGCTGATTCTTTGCTCCAGTTGCAAATATACCTGGCTGTTTACATGTTACAGAAGCTTAGTTTCGTGTCTCCTGTTGTGAAATGTGTGCAGGTTGTCCCCCGCCGTCATGGAAGGTCATTGAAAGTCATGGAGTTTAGTAAGACCATTTTCCAGGCCCGGAAGTCATGAAAATAACATCGGTTACAGAAAGTCACGGGAAATGATTGTAAAGACCTGGTATTTTTAAAACCAAAGTATTAACTGTAATGCCAGTGCTTTAGTATGCACTGAATCGCCAACAACCGTGGACAGCTAGCAACGACTTTCAACAAGCAGCCTACTGTATTTTCCGGACTATAAGTCGCGGTTTTTTCTTGCCACTGCGGCAGGTCAACTTATACTACATTGTGACCTATATGCTGACAAATTCATCAATCAGCATGCCTCTTAATCTCAGTCGGAAACCATTGGGCTACTGATTGATATCTGTATCCCAGTGGGTTGCGTTGACGGATCACAGCCATGCGTTATGCAGGCGGCAGACCATGTCACCGTGGGTGGGTGGTGGTTTTTGCCACACGATGCTATGCATAAGCATAGCCTATGCCGTCATGTGGTGTTCTGTGTGTCTGTCCGTCCGTCACGTTCGTGGATCATGTGAAAGTGAATAAACGTATCTTCAAATTTTTTTCACCGTCGGGTAGCCAAACCATTCTAGTTTTTCCACGCCAAACTTCGTGGCACTACTCCGACAGGGACCCCTCGAACGGGGGCGTCGAATGCAAGGGGGCTACGAAAAAATGACGATTTTCGATCAATATCTCGCTTTATCTCTGAAATGATGCAAGATAGAGCCATAGTTACTATGGTAGACGAATAGGAAACCGCACCCAAGCTTTCGAATGGTACTAGTTTGAATGACCTTGAGTGACCTCTAACCCATATTTCAAGGTCACGATATTATTCAACGTAAAATAACTAAAAGACGGTACAAGATAGCTATATTTATAATGGCAGATAAATAGAAAGTTGTATATGGTCTATCGGATGGTGCCATTTTCAATGATCTTCAACAACCCATAACCCAGTTTTCAAGGTCACGCTATACTTTGACGCCGAATATCTCATAAACGGTTAAAGATACGGCCATAGTTAATATGGAAGGCGAATAGGAAACCACACACAAGCTTTCAAATGGTACCAGTTTGAATGATCTTGAGTGACCTCTAACCCAGATTTCAAGGTCACGATATTGTTCAACATCAGATAACTAAAAATGGTACAAGACAGAGCTATATTTGTACTGGGAGACCAATAGAAAGTGGTATATGGTCTCTCGAACGGCGACATTTTCAGTTACGTCGAACGACCCCTACCCCTGTTTTAAAGTCACGCTATTGTTTGACGTTGAATATCTCAGAAACGGTGTGAGATACACACAGTTTTAATGAAATACCAATAGGGACTTACATACGGCCTACTCAACAGTGTCATTTCGAATGACCTTGAGTGACTAGGCAAAATATTCCATTACACAAAGCATCGTGCGGCCTCTTTGAGAGAGCAGAGCTACTTGTGACCTGTGCAGCGGCGCCGGGTGCATATTAACAGTTCTGTTGTTCTGGCGGCGGTTACGCTGTTACCGGTTTAAAGCGATGGTGACTTATGACGGGTCTCTTTCTCCACGCATGGAGGGGGTGGGGAGGAGCGGTGTGGGTAAATACTACGTCTGCTCTGTCAGCGCTTGCGACGACAGTTATCAGCATTGGCGGCTAGCTCAGCGTGCAGCAGCCGTGAACTGACAGCCGGTCGGTCAATGATGACTCGTGAGTTGCAGCACTAATTGTCGGGACCACACGCTGAGCTCGCCTGTAACACATCGGCAACACAGGACCGACGTACTCACTCCCGACGGGACGGCAATACACCGTTGTTTAGTCCTATCCAGGTCTGCTGGCCTGTGCAACTTATACAACGGTGCTACTTATGTACTGATTTTTCTGGCAAATAAGCACATTTTATGGGCATGCGACTTGTACTCCGGAGCGACCTATAGTCCGGAAAATACAGTATTTTTCTCTTACCAACAGTCACAGACTGTCACTGACAGTCTACAACTGTCGCCAATTCAGAAGTTATGGATTTGTGCAATTTTTAGTCATGGAATATTTATGGAAAATACATGTGGAAAAAGAGGGGACACACTGTATGTGATTACCATGTCTTCTCGGTAGTCATGCATGTATTTGTTCTGCAGTACATAGAACGTCTGAAGAAAGACAGTCGAGAAAGGCTGTCGTGGTGGCTGGCCATCAAAGAAGTATTTGCGCATCCTTTTTCATATCGCTGGTTCTCGCCATTCCATGCCGGTCCACAGACTGCGGAGGAGGTAGATGAATTGTATGCTGTGTTGTGAACTGCACACAGTTACATCACATGCTTCACTGTGCAACTTTCTGTGTTGCATTTTATGTCATGCACTGGAGAACGTTTTGCTGAACTTCTGTGAGCATTACTAAGTTAGAAAATATCTTTTATTTAAGTTATAAATTTTTGTGCATTTCATACGTTGATCTCGTTTGTTATTTGTCTGTCGTCTTTATGCCACATAATTATGTTTAGACTGTCGCATTACGTTCTCAGTAACGTACTAAGAAGTCAAGACGATGGACTTAGGCCATGGCAGTCTTAATTGGATTCCCATCGAGATCTGCATAAGTCATTGGTTATATCAGGAAGAGTATTCGGCTTAAACTGCAGAAAATGTCACACCTTAAGCACTTCCGAGCTGTCAGATGGGGACTGCATGACTTGTGAATGGGATAAAGAAAATACAAATTCCTGCCTTAGTTACATGGACCTATAGGGCAGCACTGATCTCCGTTTCATTAGCCATCAGCCCAATGACAGCTTACACTACAAGACCATGGATGTGGGGCTAATGCATCACATGGTGTGCCAGTTTATACTGGTACTCATTGCTCCTACCCACGGGGATGGCCAGGCTCAGTTGACCTGCGTGGCTGGTTAAACACCGAGATGGTTTACCCGTCCACAGGCAGTTACCCATTTCATGATTAACTGAGTCTGACATGGAGCAATTACGTTGATTGAGACCAGCGTGTTACCACCGAGTCAAACTGCCAACGAGAGTAATAGGAATAATAATAATAATAATAATGCATTAAGTTCTAAGGTGTGCAGTGTTAACATCACTGCTGAACGTGAGTTACTGGTTACTGCTAGATGTTAAGTCACAGTTTTGTGAGTAATTGTGATGTTTTTGTCTTATTTGTTGATATTATTCTTGTTTTTTTCACTTCTCTATGATATTACGTACGCTATGATAATTTCTCAAGTATGACGTTGATGATTGTTTTATGCTAAATGTTCGTTGCAGTATTTCTGCTATATGGCTCGAGTTACTACAGTGTGTCTAAAAAAATGGATCGCTATGATTAATATGACATAACTTCACCAGTTCATATCAATTACTAATTATTTTTGGTAGGGATAGACCTTATTTAATTTTTAATTGACCACATTAAAGTTAAAAAGTTTTTAAATTGGCTTAGAACCAGCTGCACAGTTTTTCTAGCAGTCTTCCACCTGAAGTCAGTACCATAGGAATCCTCAAGTATATATGCATCATTTGACAGTCGATGCCATCTTATGAACAGAAAAGTTGAACCTTTTCAACAGTGTTTCTGTCGGAACAAAGTGCAGTGTCAGAAGTTACAACAAATGTTCAAAGTGCAGTCTTTCGGCCTTGACACAGGTCCACAATCGTTTTGCTACTTGTTTATTGTACTGTTGATAATGTGTTGTTCGAAGTCGGTCCAGAAATTTGCTGTCCGGGTGTGTCGAGTTGCTACTGTTGTTATGTAAACTGCACAGCTGGTTCTAAGCCAATTTAAAAACTTTGTATCACATCAATTGAGAATTGAATAAGGTCTCTCTCTACCAAAATTTGACTTTAGCATGAGCCTTACAACAGTGCAGTGCTAATGCGCTGCCTGTGATGTTTGATACAAAATACTTCTTAGATGCATCGAGTGTATGATGTTGAGTGTGAAGCTAACTTTGTGTTCCGTTGCTGTCACCTCAAAACGGAGGCAAATTTACTAGAGCTTCATCATTTCTATGCAGTGAAATGTGGAGCGTCTTGTTCTGCTGCTGTTGTCTGATGTATTGTTCAGTACAAGTAACGGCTTCAGTGAATTGTGTGGTCATAGTTAGTTTAACCACAGCCAGGGTAATAGTTAGATGTGCCACTAGTGATAACTATGATCTCTTTTGACGTGTGTGGTGCTTGACATATTTGTAATGCTTATCTCTAGTCTGTGTACTGCTATTGTCACTTGTTTTATAACAGTCGATATTACGTTTATTTTCTTTGTTTTGCACTTGCGTCGTGTTTCACGTTAGCAACTTATGTGCATGCTTGTTCCGTTTCTGCACATTTATGTGACAGTATTAATACAGACTCTTCGTGGCAGTGAAGTTGATATCATTAATAAACAGCATCGATATTCGATAATCATCCTTTATTAATTCTCGCTATCTGTGTTCTATTTTGGTGAAAATATTGTTTTGGTGAAAATATTGCACGTATTTACATCCTGTAATTGTTTGTGTCGTTGCTGTCATGCTGCATTAGTCTGATTCTTTACTTCGCGTTATCTTTCTGTTTTTGTACTCGGAGAATGTAGAACGATCATTAGAGGATGGGATATGTGGTTTTAAATGATGTATGTTTGAGATAGTTTCTTTAAATATTTTAGTTACACGTGTTTTGTGATTGCAAACATATCAACAACTTATATGAATGAACTGTTTATAGTGTAACTGACTTTCGATAATGATTGATGAGGGTGTATTTAAGATTTAATATGTTGTTGTTGCAATGTCATGTGGTTATTTTGCCATAATCCCAAGTTTTATTTCACGTTTTCAGTCTGCCTCAGTACAGCCCCGTTGTATTTTGCCACTGTGTTTGTTGTGATCTGTCATTAGTTTTTCTTACGATGTCTGCAGCCATATTTTTTTGGTCCATGTGGGTCCCGGGCCATTATAGAATAGGCCTAATCTGTTCCATGGCCGGATGGCATAATAGGTGACCTGAATCAGGTGTTGCCATTACACTAATCGTATACTAGAAAAGATCGGACTATCTTAAACAGTTTCTTTATCAGTCACACTCCTCTTACTCACTCATACCTTCTTAATAAAGAACAACCTTAAATGTAAATGCCTCTTAACAGTTGAACACATCTTAACTAAATGCACTGTATACAAACAAGTTAGAGAAAAATATTATCAACATTCTCAGCTCTCTCACATTGTAATCAGTGTCCCTAAACAATATATCTTTAACTTCTTAAATGAAATAAAAATCTTTAACAAACTTTAATTTCTGCAGGCACGATATAGCCTTTTTGTGAGTGAAAGTGCCGTTAAACTGCAACCAACCCTGAATCAGGTGTTGTATTGTGTTTTATTTCAGTCAGCCTAGTTTGTCTGTACTACTTTGCGGAGTGCTTCGCTAGACAAGCCGTGTCCAATGATGCCAATGTCGAGGAGTACGCCCCAACGAAGACCAGTTGCACGAGGATACGTTAAGCTGTAAACAAAACAGTTCATGTGGACTGTTTTGATGTTTTCATTATAGTTTTGGTTTATTGTTTATTTTTTAGTTGTTCATCTTCATCATGACCACAGGGGTCCCAGTTGTCCTGAAATTTCAAAAGTGTCCTGAAATTGTCCTTAAATTTGAAATTGTACTGAAATTTCAGTCATTTGGTAAGAATGTCCTTATATTCCCCTTTGTTGCACAAGAACATGCTGCAGTTTACTGCTTTATTTGCGGCATTGCTTTCCCTGTATTTGTTTACTCGATATCTGAATTCTGATTTTATCATTATGTCTTGCTTACTTGCATGATCTATGTGTAAATTGCATTGCTAACAGTGTTATGACTGCATTATTGAAGTTCAAGAAAAAGTATGCGTTTACTATGTGTTGAGCCTGTCGTGACCGAAAAATGCCCGGAAATTTAGTAAAAACTTTTTCCTGAAATTTTACTTAGTGTTGCTGGGACCCCTGTGACCCCTGTCACAGTTTCCCAGCTCGTGTCACATATTAACTAATACCTCTAGACAATATATTTGCAACTTTTTATCTGGTTTGTTTCTGCTTTACAGAAACAAGTTTGTTTAGTTCTGTCGTCTATTATTTCAGATATTTGAGTCAGAATGTGAACACTGTTGACCAACGGATGAACAGCAAAGGTTTAATTCTTTTCAAAGACGTTTGATTGATTATCTGCGTATTTACATAGCATATTTTACCAGGTGTTGTGTGTGCGTGTGCCGCAATTCCTTTGTTGCAAATGTTTTTTGAATGGTTTTGTGTGGATTTAACGTTTGAATTGTTCTGATATATTTGTTGTTGAGTGCGTAGTATTGTCTATTGACTGTGTTTGTTGTATATGCTGCTCTTATTCAATGTAGTTATGTGACACGAAAATGATATTTTATTTATTTATTTGTTTTGAGAAACAAAAATGCGTTTTCATTTGAAGATGGCGGCATCGTATTCGTCTGTGAGTGAACTGATGAACGTGTGTTGTGCTTGTGTAATTGGCTGATGCGTGATGCGGAGCCATTGTGCTGTTTTGATAGAAACTGTTAACTCTTCAGCAACTTTACAAGACGAGTAGCCAAGTGTCAGATACCATAGTTTAATGTAAACTTCATAGACGTAAATAAATCTATGTTAGTGATAGTAAGAATATTTTGATACCTACAAAGAGACATTTCAATGCATATTGCATATCTGTTTATATAAGCGTATTGCCTGATAAGTTAGCAGCGATCGTCTGTTCATATTATTTACTGGTAAAGCTGTGTGTGATACCTTAGATGTTAACGAATATTTTACGTGTTTAAAACAACCTTATGTGTTTGTTGTCAACAGTCACAATTTGAACAACTATGATTAGATGTTTATTCGAGATGCCATTATGTAACACTGCAGTCTGTCTGTCTTGCTGTCTGCCCCATACATGCTTCCTGTTCCAGTACAGGAAGTTAAAGTATCAAATTTGGTACTGGTAGAAATAAATGTAACTGGTGCGGCACTGAATGGCAACATTATTTTCAAACTGCTGGAGAGCCACAGTCGCCACATACTGTCAGCTGTAGGGCTGCGCATATGTTTGTAAGATGTCAGGCATATAATATTTTATATTATGCAATGATCACTAGTGTACGTGTCCCAGTAATGTGATGTGTAATAGCCCGTAGCATTGTGAATGTTACAATTTGATTTTTCTTAAATAGTTACGTATGTTAGAAGTCAGTAGCTACTTCAGTAACTCGATTTTTCTAAATCTTAATGACGTTACATTTTTGATTCAGCTAACAAAGAAAACTACCAATGTGCATGTCTTTTTTAACATTTGTGTGCATCTTAACCACAGAATGAAAACATTAAAATATTAATTAGTAAGTAATATATTTTACTTTTATTCGAAATGAATGTTTTTAGTGATTGCATATTTAGGATTCTGTCAAGTTAAGATGGTCCTGACTGAAGGAAAACCCTAATTATTCTGTCTATGTGCGTAATGGCATGTACATCTTGGTAGCTATTGAGATTTTTTCGTCTGTCTGTAACATGCGTACACTGTGCATAAACACGTAATTTTCAAGAATATTTTTACACCACGTGGTAGATTGTGAAAAACAGCACAGAAGTATTTACAAGTGTTTTCTATTATGGTTGTTACTGTGATTTTCGACAAATATCTCACTTTATCTTGGAAACATACAAGTTGGAACTTGGAGTCATAGTTACGATGGAAGACGAATAGGAACTAATGGTGCCATTTCCAGTTACCCCTAACCAAGATTTCAAGGGCATGCCATTATTCGACTGTGATTGTAAGTAAGTAAGTAAAAGATTTGTATAGCGCCAAAGTCTGCATTTGATGGTGGGTCGCTGGGAAAAGTGAGTCTCGAGATGACGTTTAAAGATGGGTGTGACTGACATTCGCCAATGCGGAGAGGCAGGGAGTTCCAGATCCGTGGGGCTGAAAAGTGGTAAGCACACTCGAGATTCAAATGATTGCTTATATCGCGAAACAAATAACTTATGAGAAGAGAATGAGTGTAAACACTTTGTTGGCTGATATTGCAGGGGTCAACCGGGCGACGAGTATGCAATACCTTGAAAGTTAAGGTGGCGAGTTTGAACTGAATCGCCACTCGAGCGAAAACCAGTGAAATGCTTGAATAGTGTAATGGAAAGAGCATAAAGATTCGAGAGGGCTGGTTCACCACGATGCGCCAAAACGGTACAGTTGCTATGGAACGCCAATAGGAAATCCTATGCGATCTATCGAATGGTGACTTGACTAAAGTGACCCTAACCCAGATTTCAAGGTCATGTCAAGATAGGCTATATACTTCATCGTCAAATAAATCAGAAGAGGTACAAGACAGACCTACACTTACAACGGTAGACTAATAGGAAGTTAGCCGATCTACCGGTGTCACTGATCTTATCGTAGTGCTACGGTAACATGACGTGCACGTGCCCAGCTTTCAACTGGCAGAATCTCTGTGTTGTAAGCTGAATCGCAAAACCCAACCTACGTTGGTAGGTTGGGTTTTGCGACAACTTCAACACACGTAGGATCGTGCCTAAGCTACGACATGTAACAGCACAGTATAACATAATAACAAACCCTTTGTTATACTGTGTTAACAGGTTAAATTTCATTACAGTCACCATTTGTATTTTGATGCTTACTTACTTAACTGCAAATAGTTATTTTATGTTACTTACAAGTCATTAAATAGTCTGCATTTTTTTGTTTGTTTTTGTTGATAAATGTAAATCATTTACAGCATAGCAACGTATTGACAAATGGATGGGGTCAAGGCGTTAAATGATGAGGTAGTCAATGCTGATAAATTCTACAAAGACAGACATGTATTGTTGATTGTTTCTAAACATTCGTTTTTGTGGTCATCTCAGAACAGTATCGTGTCTTCTGTTATCTGATTAGTATTCCTGTTATATTCGCAAATGTAATACTTGAACTACTTTGCTGTAATGTCGTTTTTGCAACATTCTGTTGTAGCTGTACTCGCTGTATGAAGTAAAACCACCGATTTCGAAAGCAAAGATTATACAGGTTACAAAAACTGCACTGAAGGCGCTGAAGTATTATAAGCATGTCGTACACAGTGTTGAAAGATTTGTTCAGAAGGTAAGGCATAGAGGCATGGCATAGTGAGTGTACTTTGGAGTTTTACTCTGCGTTCTTTTAACTCGTAGTGACGTATTTAGATATGACTAAATGACTATACTGGTTATGTTAAAGTGTGATATGAGGCGGGAATAGAAGCTTAGGCCTATGCTTGCTATTCCCGCTACGTCTACGTCGTCTATGTCTTGGGTTCTGCAGCACGTGTTGGACTGTTGGTCATGCTAAAAAGCGACGGGATGATGACTGATGAGACTGATGGCTGGTCGGTTTCTGGTAGTCAACCAGCCATTCGCCCATTCGATCACGGTCTGCCTGAAAACCGCAATCAACCGGAATCCACCGCAATCAACCGGAATCAACCACTAAA
>Ga0209149_1000783_pt1 | contig 14236 bp, 11 predicted proteins | sample WorMetTyACAVOLI2_FD_187423 | JGI IMG/M metagenome (GOLD analysis project Ga0209149, IMG submission 187423) | Marine gutless worms symbiont microbial communities from Max Planck institute for Marine Microbiology, Germany - Olavius algarvensis... ... | reverse complement strand
AGACATCCGCACCGTTTCATGATATGGCCACACATAGTGGGCCACATAATAACACTAATACAGATGACACAATAGACTTTTAACCAAAGCACATGTAACATAGAAAATGAAAATAAAAATAAAATATAAAATAAAAATACAATGACTGAACAATGAAAATGACGATTTATGCGTATTTTAGAAAATTTATAAAATCAACATCAACATATTAGCATTTGGCTCCAACTACCTCTCTAAAAGGCTCAAAACCACTCAAAACCACTCAATAATTAGTGTCGGAAACATGGTCCCTTCATCTCTTAGCTGCAGAAGCAATGTTACCTTATTTTCGCTCTGCTGGCTGCCACAACTATGCGCGCTATGGTGCCTTCTACATTCATCACATGAAAGGCCTCCCTGCAGAGACGATGAAGAAACTACAGCATGGTGCATTTGTGCGCCACATCCCGGACATTTATAATGCAACCTGGACAGACATGTTCATAGAGACCACGTACATGCGACTGGGGCACGGTCCAGCAGGAGCTGTAGGAGCGGCCACAAACTACAATCAGATGGTGAAATGGGCTCTGAGCTTTGCCCTTAGTGGGGAAGTATCGCAGAATGTTCGAGCAATGAGCAACATTGAACAGGATGCTCCCCAGTATCACCATAAGGAAGAAGCTGGTTGGCGAATCAAGGCAGACCGGACTGATCGCCTGAGCCTACGCTACACACTTGATGTCCACATAAATCCTTTGCATGATGTCTCTCACCCAGATGGTGCACTTATGAAGATCGCCACAGGACAAATCGCTCACCCTGATGTAAATGCGGATGATGCCGTCAGCATTGGAAAGCAAGCAATGAGAGACTTCAGGGATGGTTGGCCGGAATCGTTCTATGCTCCTCTCGGAAAGCTGGTTGTCACAATGGATGTGAAGAAAAAAAACATGTGTTACTTGGTAATGAACGTGTCTATGACCAGGAACTAATTTATGCACGTGTCGTTGGTCTGCATGTAAGTTCACGTGATATCAAGTTCAATGATGTGCTGGCATATGAGTTAGCAGCGTACCCACCATCAATGTTCAACTCAGAGGGGGAAATGAAAATTGCTAAGTCAAAATCGACCCTGAAACATATACTTCAAGTGACTGTTTCAGAACGTAACTGCCCCATCCCAGATACCGTGATCTATGATGTTTCTGCATTACTCTGGGTCATCCCCTGGCCAACTGACAAACTCAGTCGGTACGTGAACAACTTTAAGATGTTCGTCTCTCAAGCTCTGCAAACAGCAAATGTCACACAGATACTTCCCCAGCAGCATCAAGGCCTCGACAAGGATGCATAGAGGAAAATCAACTCGCGTACACAACCTGACCCCAGAGATGCTTGCGCCAGCAAAGCTTTGAAAGCAAGTCGTTCTCACCAATACAAAGAACAAGGTCCAACTAAATGCCATGCTCGCAGAAGGCCTTCTCGACTCAGACTATTATACCAATGCAACACCAAACCATACTCTTACTGTTGCTGGTATAAGCGACGTACAAGTGGAGATAGCCAGTGGTGTGAGAATTGACCGTCGTGATCGATGTTCTACACATGAGGAGGCTGATATCCTTATCACACAACATGCCATCTCATTATCACTCTTAGGCAAGTCTGTTCGTGTTGTGTGTAATGATACAGACGTGTTTGTACTTCTCGTACACTTCTACAATAGTAAATGCAAAGGTAGCAATGCTGCTCCTATGATCATGTCATCACCTTTGAAGGAGAAGTATGGTTGGGAGCTTGACCACGAGCGTATTCTGCAGCCACGAACAGTGCCATCTGGTACACTGTCGGCACCGCCAGAAATACTGCAGCTCATCCGGTGCAGCTGCCAGACCTCTCGGACTGCTGCTTGCAGCTGCTCCAAGCTACGATGTACGATATTTTGTGCCTGTGAAGGTGGGCAAGCTTGCGAGAATCCTCTTACACAACGTAGTTCTGAACTAGAAGCATCTGACATGGCTATTCATGAAACGGATGAGGACTAATGGTTTGACACTGGAATAATTACTTTAGTAGTTGTACTCATTGCATTGTGTTTGGTTGTACTGTTCAAATAACTTTAATTTCAAGTTCCAAGTTTAAATAATTTGATTTCTGGTGTTTATTTTATAGTCTTAGCATATGGCTCGAATGGTGGAAATGTAAGCGCCGATCCAAGAAATTTGGTTGCTATTTTTGGTTCCCCTATGGAACTTTGATGGTGATGCAGTGGCCAAATCACATCGCTAGCCCTTCCAGTAGATTCCTTGTGCTTATAAACCTGGGATTAGAGCCCAAAATTATGTCTTTATGACAAATACTTAAAGAGTTATGGCTCTTTTAATGATTTCGAGGGGTGTTGGCGGCCATATTGGAATTTAAAAAAGCAATGAATGAAATTTTGCACATCCTCCAAAAAAAATTTCTTATAAACTCATATCAATCGCTAAAAAAGTCTGTACTCCATTTCCACCTTAAGTGTGATTTCCACCTGACTATAGGCTGAAAGCCGTCTTGCAGTTGTTAGCCGTAGTCTGCCCCGGAGATACAGACATGACATTTGTGTCGAAAGTCAATATGGCGGCCGCCCTCAATAATTTTTGTACCCAAAGAGGGTACTTTACCACGTCTAATGGTATTTTTAAATTCAACTTTATAACTCTTAATAGTTTCCGAGATATCAGGGGATCCCAAATTTACATCAAGAGCCCCTGCGCCCCCTTGACCCCACCTACAGGAAACATTTTTGTACCCGAAGCGAGTACTTTACCACATCTAATTGCGCCCCCCCCCCGGACGCCCCCTAACGGAAAAATTTTGACGCACCCCAAGTACTTGCCTATATCTATATAGCTGTAAAGTTTCACCTTCGAAGCTCCATTAACGTGTGACTTACGGAGATCTATTTGTATAATAGGTTTTGCATTGAAATGTCCCCCCCCCAAGTGGAGTTTTGGGGTGATTTTGGGGGTAGCGAGCGGCAACGATATTTGGTGGGAAAGTACATCAGTCCTCAGAATTGCGCGTTTTCAGACATCTTTGGTCCAGATCTGACACGCCGTGCAGTTGCATTCTGTATGGATATAGCCATTTGACATAGGCGAAAATATTGGCAAGTTTGGGGGTACCCAGCTCCTTTAACAGAAGTCGCAGGAAAACTCCGCTGCCGGAAGGCACCCCTTTGGACCTTCGTCTACCACACGGAAAACTCAGAAGTATTCTGCGATGTAACCTCTGGGCTGTAGGCTGGTCACCGGAAGGTACGTTTCAGGGGTTTTGTATAGGGGAAAATAGGCCAAAATCTGAAAATTTGGCAACTTTGATGCCCCGTAGCTCCGCAACCGTACGTCTTACAGAAAAGTTGTTTGTCTAGACTCGGAAACTCCCTGGTACTTGGACTACAATGCGGTGTAAACAGTATCTCTCTGCAGTGCATCACGTGACCTGCTCTGAGTGAGGTGCCTGTTTGACCGATTTTTGATTTCAGATTTTGGGGGCAAATGACCCCTAAATTGAACATTTTCGAAAGTGTCTTTCGGGATTTCCTGACGGGACACCGAAGTACGTTTCGTGACCAAATTTGGTGAAAATCTGTCGTTGCAAAGTTGCCGAAAGGTCGCATAGTTTACCAAACAAAAAAAACTCGAGCTCCGCCCCCGCGGGACTCAACCCAGCCCCCATTTTGCTCAAAATGGGCCGATCGCGCCCAAACTTCCCTGGACGTTATCATCCTTGATAAATGTCCATGCACGTATACCGAATTTGGTCTGGATCGGCTGCGTTTTGCCGGACTTTTTCCGAAAAGATTGATTTTTTCGCCCCAAAAAGTCAATACAATAAAAGGCTTTCAGCCTACAACAATAATACTAACAAGATGTGCCAATAATTTTGCCAAAGTGCAAGCAGAAGTGATCCGGGATTCGAATCCCAAATTCTGGATTTATCCGGGCGCGGATACGGGTTTGCGCCGGATCGCTGCCAACGTGTAATGGATTCATTCCCTTATCGGCGTAAGTCATTTCGCCAAGTGAAAGCGGCCAGTGACTGTATAAGAAAATATGACAATAAATCTCACAAAAATGTCTTAGTCTGCAATGGTGAGGGAAATGGAAAAATAATCCGGATTCCCTATCCGGGAATGGATCACCACCAAAAGTTAACAGATTCTTCCGACAACAGTTACACCCAATCATAACAAGTTTCAATGAAACCAACTGATTTTTTTGCAGTAATCGTGCACGTGGAATGACAAGCAAACATACAAACTTACAAGTTACGAACACACAAACAGGAGCAATTACATAATCTCCTCCAACTGTTGTTAGCGGAGGCGTACAAGAAACTTATCAGTAGATGAGATAGACAAACACTACCGCTTGAACCACGCAATCGTTGTATAACTTTACCACCCTTATACTCAATTTCCCTGTAACGTTATCGGCGAATCGCGATATTTCGACAAATCGTGATTTTTGCCGCGCGATGCTATGCATAAGCGCGGCCTATGCCGTCATGCAGTGTCTGTGTGTCCGTCTGTCTGTCCGTCCGTCTGTCACGTTCGTGGATCATGTCAAAATGAATAAACATATCTTCGAAATTTTTTCACCATCGGGTAGCCACGCCATTCTAGTTTTTCCATACCAAACGGGGTGGGGATATTCTGACGGGAACCCCCTCCCCCCCCCTAACGGGGGCGTCGAATGCAGGTGCGTTATAGGCAGAAATCGCGATTCTGGTCTAATAGCTGGCTATCGAAGATTGCTGGACGTGCAAAGTGCCAAATACATTTACCGACAACGAAGTTGAGTATATGACACAGTCGGCCACGCACCACTGGCTATCGATCGATTGCTGGACGTGCGAACAACGAAGTGACAAAAACAGTTACCGACGACCAGTGTAGATCCCACAGTCGGCGACGCACTAGCGAATGTTTGTTTGTGACGGCCTGCAGCATGGACGAATACACCGAAGAGAAGAGAACAGAAAAGAATTTAATTGTACGCAGTGGTATATCTGAAGTCGGAACAACTAATAATAAAAGACTGCGCTCGACGTTTTGTATTGAAGCTATACAGACACGAAGCATCGCGCGGCCTCTTTGCGACAGCAAAGCTTCTTGTTTGATTTGGGCCTTATAAATGCTCTTGCTTACTTATTTACTGAGGATTTTTTTGTTGATAATATCTATGGCAGTTTTTGCCGCGCGATGCTATGCATAAGTGCGGCCTATGCCGTCATGCGGTGTCTGTCTGTGTGTTCGTGTGTCTTTGTGTCTGTCTGTGTGTCTGTCACGTTCGTGGATTGTGTCAAAACGAGTAAAGATATCTTCGAAATTTTTTCACTGTCGGACAGCCACACCATTCTAGTTTTTCCGTACCAAACGAGAAGGCGATATTGCGACGGGAACCCCCCTCCTAACGGGGGCGTCGAATGCAGGTGGGGTAGGCAGAAATCGCGATTCTGAGCCTATGTGCCTGCTGTTGACGCTGCAACAGGCGAGGTGTTGTAAACATGGTCGCCGGTGGGCGACGGCCACCATCTCGCAAGTTGTCACAATTATATCGCTGGTCGTATACTGCGGGTATTCGACCACCAAGCGCCACGCGCGATAAACTCATCGTCTCCGTGGTTCTTCAGCGCGAGCGCGACCAACCGCGCTCTCGCACTATTCACAATCACGATAGATCGTATGTATGACAGCAAAGCTTGACGTTACGCGGAAGACAACAGAACATAATCGAATTGTATGCACTAGTAAATCCTAAGCTGAAGTAACTAATAATAAAAAAACTGCGCTTGAGGTATTGTACTATTGACGAAACGAAGCTAACTACTGACAGACACGAAGCATCGCGCGGCCTCTTTGCGACAGCAGAGCTTCTTGCATAAATAACATGTGCAAATTATTGTTACTGAAAGTCCTGGAATGCTATAAAAATACTCGAATGAAAGCTTGCAACACCGCAGCTTGCCAAGCAGTTGTCTGCGGAACGACGTGGTTGTAAGCCGCTTGCAAGCTGCTTGGTCATCGAACACGCCTCAACTGACATCAGAGTGCTATTAATAGTACTTTGACAAATAGCGCACTTAATTTATGGGCGTAAGCACCAGCACCCTTGTTTATGGACTAAAAGTTTTGCAAGTCACTCAAGGTCGTTTAAGGTCATTCGAATTTCCACCGACGAGTAGGGCGTGTATTTATTCTTTCTAGTTATCAATTGTAGGCTTAAATATGTGTCTATCAGTCTTGTACCGTTAATACTACATTCAACGTGGAATATTTACGTGACCATGAAATGTGGGTTAGGGATCGTTCAAGGTCATTGAAAATGGCGCCGATCGGTCATCATATGCCACTTTATATAAGTCTGCCGTTGTGACTATAGCTGTATCTTGCACAATTTTCGAATTATTTGACGTTGAATAATATCATGACCTTGAAATCTAGGTTAGGATTCACTCAAGATCATTGGAAATGGCACAAATCGACAGATCGCGTACGAGTTTCTATTCGTCTACCATTTTAACTATGGCCGTATCTTTTACCGTTTTCGAAATAAAGCGAGATATTGGTCGAAAGACGCCAATTTTTCATACCCCTTTCCATTTAACTTGCACGATCACCTAAAACCTCCTCGAATTTGTGTTCCAAAATTTTTACTACGAACTGTCCGAGTCCATAGCTATGGTGCAAAAATATTGTCCAAAACTTCAACCCTGTGGGTAGGGCGAAACAACGTTACAGACGACAGACAGACGGAAGGCTCATGCCATAAGACAAACGTAACGTAGTAACGTTCGCCTAAAAATTACAAGCAAAGAGTTTACTTCCGATTATTTTTTTGTACTTTAAATTGGGCGAATAAAGATGCTTGCTTGCTTGCTGTTAGAAGCCAGGCGTACTCGAAGTGACAACGCATGGTAGAAATATGCCGTTATCGCCTATAGTATATATTTTTAAATAGTGACGTAAAAATAAATGCAGTGGTAATGAGTAAATAGCAAATAATTAGCCGTATGTTAGTAATGATAGTAATTAATAATAATAAAAAGGATGATGGTAATGATGATGGTCGATATCATCATCATAATAATAAGAATAATAAGTGTATGTAATTGAAAGTTGATTTAGATAAAACTACAGAAAAGCATTTGTTATTCAACAAAATAGGCACGATAAGTGCGTATTGCACTTGCGACTTATTCTAACAAGTTAGTGCTGCCCGGATGGGCGACATGATAAGCCCCCACCGCTAGCAGTAGTACGCTTCGGAGGCGACAGACAAACGAAGTGACGAACGGACAAAAAAGGCAGCGCCATTGCGTGAAGCTCCTGCTTTTGCGGTGGGGGCTTAACCTTTAATCGCCACATTAAACCGCAGAGCAACGGACCATCATAATACAATACAGTGATTTCTACACTGGCCGTAGATGGGTGGGATGTTACATTTGGTACAGCGAGAAAGGGACTGGGCAGGGCCCGAGCCCGCTCGCGCCCCTCCTTGCTGTTACCAAATGTAACAGCCCACCCATCAACAGCCAGTATACCAACTTCGTATTATTCGACATGGCACTGTAATTGCCTTTGGAGTCTAAAGGGTTAATAAGTTTATACGACAAAGTGATGGGCGTGTTGAAATGTTACAGATAACGTTGTGTACGGTCGGCTACGGTGACGCAGTGCCGTCGACTTGGCCGGGTAAACTCATCGCCGCCTTCTGCGCTATTCTCGGCATCTCATTCTTCGCTCTGCCCGCGGTAAATACTCTCACAATAGTTGCCTACTAGGCGCGCAGCATTGCTGCATTTCGCAAAGTGTGGAAACGAAGCTAAGGGTGACGGGTCCGATAATAAAGACTGTACCGCGGGTGCCGGGCGACATCAGCGTCGATGCGGGTCTGCAGGGATGGACGACGCTTGCAAAAGCTGGAACCAATCGTCATTATAAGCTGTATGTAAAGGATATATTCTGTAGCTTAATCGTTACTTCGTGCGCGCGAAGTGACACTGTCATTTTGGACACGTTAACCGCTTTTACTTAATTAGTTAATCTGGAGGAGTGGAATCTGTTCGTATTTGGCTGGGACATTGAACAATATATAACACCCATTGGCTACGTGCTTACTGCAAGTGAAATTGCCATTAAGTCACTTCGTCTATATAGACTGTGTCCACAAAGAAAAACAAAGCCAAAGAATTTTTAGCATAATTTTATTTAGGACTGATGAAATTTTATAACATTTGGAGGACTTATTCCTGAGTCCACTCAGGACACAACTGCAGTTGCATTTCCAATGAAGCCCGTGTAATACCCTTACCTGAGACGTTTTATTTTAATGACGTCTCACAGAACTGAAACAGAGACTGTTAGTCGAATAGAGAAAGCGGGACCATTCGATTGTTGTTACAGCCATCAGTCAGTGGCGTCGCCGTCTCTCTGCTTGTGTCAGGGCTCACGGTGGACATTTTGAGCACATTTTATGGTGTTTTCATGGTTAAAGTGTCTTAAGCTAATGCTGAGAATTTTTGAATTTGTGGTTTTACCGTTTGACTGTTTTGTTTATCGCCAAAATGTAACTTGTCTGAAACGTTTTACCAGGTATGGGCATTACACAGGTGAGGTGGAAGACATAATCATAGCCAGACTCGCATGCAGTTGTATCTTAATCGCTGTGCCAAAAATTAGAGCGTCTAGTTGCGGTTTGATGACGCGATGCTAATGCTACAGAGTAGTTGACTTTGTTTCTTTGTGGACATACCATGGACACACTGTAAATTACTATTTCTATTGTGTCCGTGTGAGTTGCAACCACTCCCAAACTGCTTTAATTTCCAAACTTGGCATGGCAAATGATGGTCATGAGCGGGGCCAAAGTAGGGTGAAGTTAAGGTTGGGGTTAGGTTAACCTTATACAGGCGAACGCCGTAGGCGTTAAAATGGAGGTGCCATAGTCGCCGAGATGGACAGAGGCGGTGCAGCCGCAGGGGATAGAGCGCGCAGTTCTTGAATCTTTTATATTCAGTCCGTCCGGAGGACGAGTATTACAGCTGGTTACTACTAAAATTAGTTCCTCAAATCACGTGATCGTATACTCACGAATAACATTGTGGTATTTAAAGTTTGAACGTACCGTAAGTAAGCAAGCAAGTAAGTAGATTTATAAAGCGCCATGGTCGTGAACGAATCAAAGGCACTGAGGTGGGTCGCTAGGCAGTGGCAAAGGGTGAATGGTAAAGATGAGATTTCAGGTGTCGTCGGAATGTTGTGAGAGTTTCGCAAGAACGGACGTTATAGGGAAGATTATTCCAAATAGCAGGAGCTGCCGAGTGAAAACCTCGAGCACCAAATGAGATGTTACAACAAGTAACAGAGAGAAGGTTGGCAGAGGCAGACCTTAGAGTTCTGCACGGAGTGTATCAGTGGACCAGGTGTGGGGGTAGTGCGTGCTTTATGGGTCATCGTGGCAATTTTGAATTTAATACGGTCGTTAATCGGAAACCAGTGTAATTGACTTAAAGTAGCCAGATTAGAGCAGGGAGTACGATTGCCTGCAACAACACGTGCGAGGGTATTTTGAGTATGCTGGAGGTGAGAGATATACTTTGGGGGGATGCCGTATAGGACAGAGTTTGCATAGTCCAGCCGAGAGGTGGCAAACGCAGCAGCGATAGTACGGATCATTGAAAAGTCAAGCGAATCACATAACTGAGTTTTACATCAAATTTGCCTGGTGGTACGGAGCCCCGGCGAGACATGTCTCGCCGGGGCTCCGTATGGTGGCGTTCCCGGTTTGTTAAACTATTCGCAAAACAGGGTGGTTTCTCGGCGTATCTGGATTTTTTTTAAATTCTCAAATAAGTAAAATGAATGACGTCACAACCGTCTATTGCCACTTTTCTGTTCGTTCATTGTCTAAGCTCGCGTATTGCAGCTGCAGCTGTGTCATGCTTTTTATGCACGACGTCGGTAATAGCGAAGGGGCTTCACTGCTCTGCTGTGCGTGCGACTCATTACGGCAACAGATCCCTAAGGAACCCGATGTTGTTTGTCATGGCTCCATTGCGTTCCCGTTGCGTTCCGCTGTGTTTCACCTCGGAAATGTAAATGTCGCAATTTGTGAATGATTGATGAGACTAGACCAGTCATAGTAGATCTAAACGGCAATAAACCGTGGGCACTAATGGGTTGATTTTCTGCGCCAAATATTTTTCGAAACTGTTAATATTTTTTCACCCCGCCAGATGCATCCTGACTGCTGTGTATGCGTCTGTTCTCTCTTTCGTGTGCTCAGCCTTTTCAGGCAGGTCCAGGCCTCCAATGACGCCAGTCTTCTCTATCATGAGCTCTTTTCTTTTTATGTTCATATTCCACGTCGTTGCTCTTCATCCAGTCTATCATCGTATCACTCTGCCTCCCACGAGTTCTTATCCCTTCCATTCTTCCTTCTAAGACTGTACACATGGCGTAACCATTTTTTTGCGTTTGATATACATGTAGATATCTTTATTGTTTGAATAGCACAGAACGGCTAGATTTCACAAATGATCAAGAATAAGAATGACGATGTGCACGCAGGATTAAAATAGAAACAAGTTAACAACAAAGCTTGTGTGTCGCAGACCAGCGACACGGCACTGTGTCGATGTGCCGTTTGCCTAAAACAGCATATCGGCACAGTCGAACAATGTCGCCCGGTTATATTGAGAAGTAGGCCTACACATTTTCGCTGTTGCATTATGTTAGACAAAACGTGCAGCATGGAATGGGAGTCATCTTGGTCTCGTTTTGGGTGAATTGATACATTTTTACCGCGCGATGCTATGCATAGCGCGGACTGTGCCGTCGCAAGTCTGTTCGTCCGTAGGTCCGTCTGTCCGTCCTTCACACGCCAGTATTCTGTCGAAACGGCTAAACATATCCTCAAACTTTTTCACCATCGGGTAGCCACATCATTCTAGTTTCTCCATACCAAACGATATGGCAATATTCCGACAGGGACCTCCTAACGGGGGCGTCAAATGCAGGGTGTATGAAAAAAATCGCGATTTTCGACCAATATCTCGCTTTATCTCGGAAATGACACAAGATAGAGCCACAACTACTATGGAAGGCGAATAGGAAACCGTACTTAAGCTTTTCGAATGGTACGAGTTTGAATGACCTTGAGTGACATTGCATGATTTAGCGAAATATTCAATGACACGAAGCATCGCGCGGTTTCTCTGTGAAAGCTGACCTTTTTGTTTGCGAAGATAGGCACCAAAACCATTTTCACATTTTCGCATCAATGACCTTGGTTTTTGATCTTTTGACCTCAAAAGTGTTCTACCAGTTACTCCTGATGTAGGTAACCTCTCTTCTAAGTTTGAATGCTGTATGGTTTTCCGTTTTCTAGTTAACGGTGGGCACAGAACAGACGGATGGACAGACAGACGGACAGACGTCATTACAGTCCTTCTCCAGGAGACGGCTGCATAATAACAATAAGTGCAAATGAGATTTCTGCCTGACCCGGGTACTACCAGCGGCGTCACGCTGTGGATCTGTCTGTGGATCTATGAGTCTGTCTGCCTGTTTGTTTGTCTGTCCCAAAATAGGCCAGAAGTTGAGATTGTGTCGCTCGATAGCGAGTGGAATCAAACTACTGTTTGAAAACGGCTTAACATATCATGACTGTTCATTAACTGTCAAAGAAGACTCGCGTAATTTTATTATCAGACTATTGTTTAAAGACATGTACTAGTTTTAATTTTATCTCTATTTTTACCTTTTATTGTTCAGTTGCGTTTTGACAACTCACAATAAACTACTATGATGATGATGATGATGATACTCAATATCTGTAGTGTATTTACAATGCCGGGAGCGGGTTCCTCGCTGTGTCACGCACTGCAGATTTTCTCGGTTACGTTTTTTATCGCGCGTGAACTGCTGCCACCCCACATCAGACGTTGCCAGTCGTCAGCGACTTCGATCTTCCAGCCGCCACCATCTCGTCGTACCACGACATCGTCGCAGCACGCTCGGCCGTCGGGCGTTCTCCGTCGCCGGTCCGATGGCCTGCAGGAATGCGCTGCCTGACGACCTCCGAAACCCGTCGCTCAGTGCCGACAATTTCCGGAAGACGCTGAAGACGCATCTGTTTCGGAATGCACTTGGACACTTAGCGCATTAGAGGCGTTGCGTAATACGCTGTATAAATTTAAGACTTACTTACTTACTTAAACTCCTTGGCCAAAGTGGATGGCTCTATGCCAGAATGTGCACAGGTCTGTGCCCTACATACGCGACCATACTTGACGACGCTGGGGAAAACAGAAACGGCAGACGGCTGAGTTGCTATAGTCGTAAGCCGCAAAACTGGTATTAACGTCACTCACTTTTTGGCTCACCCTGTAGAACCCCGTGAGCGATGGGTCTGTACACATGCGACACTTGGATATGGAAGAGATAAAGCTTTTTTCCGCACGCTGCTTTTATGCCTCTATTTTTAATAGTTTCTGATATATAGGGACGTAAAATCTCGAAATGTTGAAAAATTCGAAATTTTTTCTAACTTTTGGCCCACCCTTTAGAAAGGCCTTGACCGATCTTGACGGTTCTACACCAGAATGTGCGCAGGTCTGTGCCCTACATACTGAACCACATTTAGAAGCGCTGAGAAAAATAGAAATGGTACTTGTCCGCAGCACGAATGAGACCACCCCCCATTTTTTGAGTTTTTGACTCCCCCTCCACCCGCCGCCCCCCTGAGGCCGATGGACCACAAAGGGGTATGGGGCACGTCGGAAGACATTGTCCCTACATAAATAAAATTTGGTGTAGATCCGTCTACGCGTTGCTGAGATATCGCTCAAAAACCACCAGAATGCAAAAATTTTCCATTGACTCCTATCTCTCTGTAGTGCTCTGCCATATGGCAGGTTTGTCATATGACACGATTAAATTAATTAATTAGTAATTAATTAATTAGTTATTAGTTATTACTTGGTTATTACTTGGCTATTAATTAGTATGAATATTATGAACATTTTAATTATAAATTCATTCAGTAATCAGCTATGAACGCTGGTTATCAAATTCTAAATTGTACCTTTATTTTGTGGTCCTTAATTTGGATTTGTGCATTTTGGTTGGGTTTCCTCGAATCATTTAAAAAAAATTCTTTGTTGCTGTTTCATTGTTTCCTATTCATTCCTATTTATCGGTTCGTATCTTTTCTTCGTTGTTATTAGGCCTAATTTTTTTAGCGAAGCCGAGAAGGTGTCATATGACACGATTAAGTTAATTAATTAGTAATTAATTAGTTATTAATTAGTTATTAGTTATTACTTAGTTATTAATTGGATATTAATTAGTATGAATATTATGAACATTTTAATTATAAATTCATTCAGTAATTAGCTATGAACGGTGAACTGTTATCTACAACGAAACAGTCATGACTTTGAATAGTTTGCCTGTACTATCACCGAACTGCTGTTGCTGCTGCTGCTGCGGTAACTGCCGATTGCTGGCGTCGCGCGTCTTTTGTGGTCAGAGATTGCTGAGACAAGTTAGTTGCTGTGGAGCTGCCGTGATCGTCGTGTCGCTATTATACTGTCATTACCTTGCTCGTCTTTTGAGTTAATTCCTCTAATCATTACAACAACAAAGACCATTGGGGCACAAGTCATATAGATGACACGTTTCCATCTTCATTGACTCCATCTAGACCTGTCCTGGGCGGACATCTTTAGTTCTTCGTAGCTGATATTGCCTTCCTCTGTCTTCAGTAGCCAATCCAAAAGCATTGTTCTTCGTCTCCCGTAAGCCTTCTTCCCCTGTATTTGTCCTTCTAACGTTATTCTCAGTACTGAGTCATGTCTCAGGATGTGACCTAGCCATCTCTTCTGTCGACTTCTAACAGTGTCCATTAGTTTTCTTTCTGTCTCAACCATCTTCAGTGTTTCTTCATTTCTTTTGTGCTCAGTCCATGGTACTTTCATCATTCGCCTCCATATCCATATTTCAAATGCCTCAAGTCGCCGAATATCTTCTTTTTGTAGAGTCCACGTTTCGCTTCCATACAACGCAACTCACTAACTGCTGCGGTTGACCAGCTGAGGGTCGTAGCGTCCTCCACATCGAACGATCCTGGCCCACGATCCTGGCAGCACCAACAGATAGGCCAATGTCTTCTTCCACTTGCTGCAGCCAATTTCTCCGTGG
>Ga0209149_1000782_pt1 | contig 14239 bp, 18 predicted proteins | sample WorMetTyACAVOLI2_FD_187423 | JGI IMG/M metagenome (GOLD analysis project Ga0209149, IMG submission 187423) | Marine gutless worms symbiont microbial communities from Max Planck institute for Marine Microbiology, Germany - Olavius algarvensis... ... | reverse complement strand
TTTAACCTGAAGCACAGCAGATTGCTGCTTTAACCAATTTTTCAAAGAACATTGACCAAATTTAAAATGTTGGACCTACAATTTTGTAATTTATTCTGATCAATTTTAAGTTTATGCGCAGGCTCTTTAGTCATTCCATCACATATTAAAATGCTTCCAGCTAAAATAAGGTTACCTCAGGTTAATTGAAAATATTTACTAATATGCTAATCTACTTTACCTGAACCGATATGTATACCACCGTGAGCATGGTAAACACGAATGCCTGAATCGTACCGACGAAAAGTCCGAAGAAGGCATATAAAAACGGCGGCAATATTACACTGTAAGTCAGATATGAGACCACCAGGATAATGATGGAACCGCCCATGATGTTGCCGAACAGGCGGAACGAAATAGAGACGATTTTCGCCAGTTCACCGATCAGGTTCAAGGGCATCATAAAAAAGATCGGCTGAAAGTATTCCTTGGCATAGGCTTTAAAACCTTTGGTTTTTATACCGGCATAGTGGGCGATTGCAAAACCCATAATGCCTAAACCCAGGGTGGTATTCAAATCCTTGGTGGGCTCTTCCAGGTGCGGCACCAGGCCGAGCCAGTTGGAAAACAGCAGAAACAGGAATAAGGCGCAAACCAGCGGCGCATATTTTTTGCCCATTTCCTGGCCCAGGGCATCTTCGGTCAGGTCGTAGAGGACGGTGACAATCAATTCTCCCAGGGCTTGAAAGGGTCTTGGCAAAATCCCGCGTTTGCGGGTGGCGGCCAGGCCGATGGCGATAATGATGGCAAAGACGATCCAGGTCATCACGATAACTTCAAGATTAATGGTGATGTTATGCCCGAAAAAGGGTATGATCAATTGATGTATCTTACCCAGTTCTTTCATGGTGGTTTGTCCCCCAACTTGGAATTGAAGATTGAAGATTGAAAATTGAAGATTTTATGCGTCGCCATGCTCCGTCATTTTTTAAATTGTTACGCCGGCCGGCGACGAGCTCAGTCGAGGCGAACCTTAATTCTTCAATATTCAATCTACAGTATTCAATCCCTGGTAGTTACCTAAAATACTTTCGATTTATTTGATGCCCGTCTAGTGCTAAAAAACTAAAACTGCTGCCTTGAGGTTACGAGTTTCAGCAAATGATCAGCCAGGATGACCATCTGGATCATGAAGATGCCAAATATGGCTGCCGGCAAATCAAATTGTTCGAATTTAATGGCTAATATCAATGGTACGGCCAACAACGCGTATCTGAAGAAAATTGATCCGAGGGAAAGAAAAAAAGTTTTGCGTTTGGTTCGAGATAATTGTAGTGGAAGCGTTTGGCCCATCAGCACGAAATTGATTACGCTGAAGATCGTTCCCAGCACCAAACCCTTTCCAACCGGTTTCAGACCAACCAGGATCAAAACAAATGCGGCGATAATGGCGACTACCATCGCACGGGAGCCATATTTTTTTTGGGTCTGACTAGCGGATTCCATTCTCCGGTTTTTTTTGATCCTTTGCAGCGTCTTTGGTGATGTCCGTAATTTGACGATATACCGTGACCCCGCCGCCGATAATGCCCAGCACGATAAATATGATTATAAACAGTCCCTTCGTTCCCAACCACCGGTCCAGGTACAATCCGATAAAAAAGCAAAATATAATGCAGCCGGCCATTGTCAGACCGATCTGCAAAACGATGTGGAGACCCTCAGCCCAGGCGCGGTTTTTTTTATAATTAAAAGACATGCTATCTACCAATTATTAATTTCCCGTGTCAAGGGTGAATTCAATTTGACATTACATATTTACAACCAAAAAGATAGAAAATACCACAAGCGCCATCAAGACTCCGAATCCAATCGCCATGGGAGTCATTCGCATTTCAAGGCTTGGATTGTGCAGGGTCGCTGTAAAGCTGTCGGCGATTCGCGTGATGAGTCTGTCCAGAAATGTACCGAAAATAAGAAGGGGGCCCTCGCAAAACCGCAGAAACAGACTCCCGGGAATTCTGACAAACCAGTCCGTGTCAAGGGTGTAGGTCGGATGGCCAACCACTAATTTTCTCAGTAACCAAAAACCTAAAAAAGTGAATATAAACATTTGAGTTAATGAAAATACCCGTGTGAGGGTGTAGGGAACAAAATCCACCGGGTATGGAAGCAAATCATACAGGATCTTCGGGAATACGCCAAGTAGGATGCACAAGACTGCCAAAATAGCCATACCGATTAACATGTTCAGAGGAGAATTGAAGGCCGAATCTTTCAGTTTGGCTTCAATTTCCGCCGGTGGTGCGTTCTTTCCCTGCAGCCAGATATTCCAGGGAAGTTTGAGTCCGGTGTGCAGGAAGGTCCCGATGGAGGCGCACTCCAGCATGAGGTATATGACAGGCTGATGGATCAATTCCGCAGCTTCAATTGTCATGGTCTTGCTCACAAATCCACTGAACAATGGAAAAGCGGAGATCGAAAGGCCACCGATCATTGTCAACCAGAAGGAGATGGGCATATATTTGTACAATCCGCCCAATTGGTTGAACTTGGCTGTTCCGACAACAACCAAGGGGCAGCCCACGCCCATGTAAAGCAGCGCTTTATATATAATGTGACAAAAGGCATGCGCGGCGGCGCCGTTAAGGGCCATGGTGGTGCCGATTCCGACACCGGCCACCATGTAGCCGACTTGTGAGACGATATGATAAGACAGAAGTCTACGTCCATCGTTTTCGAGAACCGCCATAAACACCGAAAACATGGCCGAGATGACACCCATCCACATTAAAAGCGGCACACCCGAAAAGGTGACGATCAGACAGAAAACCGCTGTCTTAGTGGTATAGGCCGTCATATATACCGATCCGCTGGGAGTTGCCTCCGAGTAGGTGTCCGCCAGCCATGAATGAAACGGTGCTGTAGCCGCGTTGATGATAAAACCGAGCAGCATAAGATTATAGCCCGTATATTCCCCTCCCCAGCCCCACGGCATATGTACGAAAGCGATGGATCCCGTCTGATGAACATGCATCAGGATGCCCGCCAGTATACAAACACCGCTGAAGTGATGCCACAAAATATAGCGCAGGGCGGCGCCCCTGGCGCTTTTTGTCCCACCTAGTAATATAAGGAAAAAAGGGGCCCACGACATGATCTCGAGGCAAAAGAACAGGGTAAACAGATCACCGGCAAATACGGCGCCCAGCGCGCTGCCAACGTAGATCATGGCCGCAACATGCTCCCAATCGCTTTTCGCCCTCAAAGCATAAATGTTCATGCAAAAGGCGGCCAATAGGTAAACGTAGCCGAACAGGATGCTCAACTTATTGATTCTGGCGATGTCTAGCGTGTAATGCAAAAACGGGATATTCCACTTGTGCAGGGCTGCGGGCCATGGAGGAAGCGTGCCGAAAACTCCCGCAGAGGTCCCCGCCAGAATGACCAGTCCGGCCACCGGGAGCAAAAAAAAATAGGCCTGTTTTACTCGCCTCCAGGGGATAAACGGTATGAGCAATCCACCCAGACCAATCACCAGCCCCGGATGGATCCATTCATTCAACTCGCTCACTTATTTTTTCCTTGTAGTAATTCTCATCCACAACAATGAAGAATCCCATAATTTTAGCGATTAATATCAGCGCCATGCAACCCAGCAGCCCCAGCAACGCGAAAAATTGCGGCAGGTATTGAAAAGAAAAATGATACTGGAAGTCATGGGTGTATAGCCATATAAAATCCAAAATTAAACTGACGGCCAGGCAGATAAAATAAAGTCGCCAGAACAGCTTTTTGGGATAGGTTCTCAGTTTGCTCATGCTCACATACCTCCGAAAATATTTTTTACAGCCATTTGGGCCAGATCGTAAATGCGCAAGGTGTTGGGGAACAAACAAAACCAAATGGAAAAAATGGCAGTGATAGCCAGGGGAACGATCATAAACAGATGAATCGCCTGCCGGTATTCAAGAACTCGTTTTTTTTCGGGATGAGCGTCAACGATTGGTTCTCTCTCATTGGTTGGCGGTGGGCTCTTGGACATATTTCCGAAAAATGCGGTGCGTATCACCGGGAAAAAATACACAACATCCAAAAGTGAACCGCCGAAAATAATCAATAAGATAAAGAAAGCGCCCGACTCTACCGCACCCAGTGCAACATGCCATTTGCTGATAAATCCGGCCAGGGGCGGGATCCCGCACATGCCGAAGGCGCCGATCAGAAAAGCGCCCAGGGTAATCGGCAACCCCCTGCCCAGCCCCGCCATATCACTGATATTTTTTTTGCCGGTGATGGCCGCGATGGCACCGGCACATAAAAACAGCGTAATTTTCATGAAACCGTGAAAGGGAATGTGCAGCATGGCACCGGTGACGGCCATGGGGCTCAGGAGGGCAACCCCCAAAATAATGAAAGAAAGCTGATTGATAGTGGAATAAGCCAGCAATCGTTTCAGGTTGTTTTGTCCGATGGCATAGATATTGGCCACTATGATGGTGAAAGCCGCCACAACGGCGAGGGCCAAACCCAAACCGAGGATTTGCATCAGCTCTATACCATAAATGTGACAAACCACCCGGATGATGCCGAAGACCCCGGCTTTGACGACTGCAACCGCATGCAGCAGCGCACTGACCGGAGTGGGTGCAACCATTGCGCTCGGCAGCCAGCCATGGACCGGCATCCAGGCGGCCTTGGCGAATCCAATCAAAAAGAAGAAAAAAACGATTTGCATGGTTAATTTTGAAGTCGAATCCAGCGCCGGTCGCAAAATGCCCTGATAGTTGAAATCGGTGGTACCGACCAACGAATAAGTCAATAGTATCCCGACCAGGAAAAAAATACCGCCGCCAAGCAAATAAGCCAGATATTTATGACCGGCCGCCACGGCTTCAGCCGATTCCTCATGCGCGACCAGAGGATAGGTGGAGATGGTTAATATTTCATAAAAGATAAACATCGTGACCAGATTGGCGGCAAGGGCGACACCCATCGTCCCCAACAGGGCCAAAGCAAATGAAAAATAATAGCGTGTCTGTGCGTGTTCGTTTAGCGAACGCATGTAGCCGATGGAATAAACGGACACTAAAATCCACAGACACGAGGAAGTCGTGGCGAAGATAAGACTCAGGGCGTCTACTTTAAATGAAAAATCTATCTCGGGGAAAAGATGAAACCAGGAGAATTCGATCGGGCCGTGGTCCAACACAAAGGGGGTCATGGAAAGTACAGTTAAACAAAGGGCTGCGCTGCCCAGCAGGGTCCAGCTTTCCCTCAGATTCGGCCGCTTGGCGGATACCAAAATCAGTAGCGCAACGATCGATGGCCAAGTAAGCGCCCAGACCGGTCTGTAGGTTATATGAAGTAAGTCCGGCATCTATCCAAATTATTCTTCACGGCGATAGCATAAATCCTGCGCAACTATGATGTGATTTCAATAAATAAACACTAAGTTTATTCCGAGACTGCGCACGTAAAAAATGGCCCCAACGGGGCAGCATTAGCGTCGCTCATTGGTAATCGGTTTCTGGTGTCAGGGAACGGGGTTGCTATATCCTGACACCCGAACACTGACACCTGAAACCTTCCGTAATCTGCAACATCCTGCCATATAAACCCCGTAAAGGCCTAATCGCTTTAGAGCCCCACGGGGACAGCAAACTGAATAACCTTATTTACAATGCCCTGGTTAAAAATGCCTACCAGAAGAATGGCCAGAGCCAGAACCATTGCAGGGATCAGCATACTCAGCGGGGCTTCACGGGCTTGGAAATCATTATCAGTCTCTTCACCCTTCAGCGCATACGTTTGAGTATGAACAAATAGGCTTTTGTCGAAAATCCTGAAAAATAAGGCCACATTTATTAACGTACTTATCAGCAACGCGGCGACAAAAACCCACTGGCCGGCGTTTATTCCTCCCAGGAGCAAATACCATTTGCTGAAAAACCCGCAGGTTGGGGGCACTCCGATAACCGCTAAAGCGCCTATGGTAAAAATAGTGGCCGTGATCGGCATCGTCCGGAAAATCCCTTTAAAATTGTCGATACGATGTCCATTGGTTCTATACATAACCAGACCGGCCACGATAAAAAGACAGGCCATCATCAAAGCATCATTTACAATGTGAAAAATGGCGCCTTTGAGAGCAGTGATGTTCGCCACACCGATGCCCCCGATAATGTATCCGATTTCAGCAATGACAACATAAGATAGCATGCGCTTGAAGTCCTTTTGGGACAGCGCCATCAAGGCACCGTAGAATACCGCCAAGGTTCCGATCCAAATCATGACATCTGTGGCTCGTATAATCGAAACGGCAAACTCCGCTGTGAAGACGCTAAACGTTAACCGAATGATGACATAGGCCATCACCTTCGTTACCAACGGTGCTATCGCCACGCTGACAGCAGAAGGCGCATAGGTATAGGCGTCCGGCAACCACCCATGGAGAGGAAAAAGCGCCATCTTAATGCTCAAACCGATTAAAATGAACGCAAATCCGGCCAGCAATGTTTTGGAATGATAAAGTTTGGGGAGAAGTTGGGAGAGATCCACCATGTTCAAAGAACCACTGATGATATACAAATAGCCCACACCCAGCAAGTAAAGGCTGGCGCCGATGGTGCCGACAATGACATAGCGAAAGCTGGCGAATGTGGCTTGACTTTCTCCCATTGCAATGAGCGCGTATCCCGACAGGGAGGCTACCTCCAGCAGTACAAAAAGATTAAACAAGTCACCCGTTACACAGATACCCAATAGACCGGTGATCATCAAAACGAATAGACTCCAGAAAAGAGTCTTTTTTTCCGGCAGTTCCCGCTCCACACTTTTTTGGGCATGAATGGCCGCTAACAATCCTAGCGCTGACACTAATACCAGCATACCAGCGTTTAGATAATCGATCCGATACTCGATACCCCAGGGAGGACGCCACCCACTCAGCCAGTAAGAAAGGGTTCCGTTGACGATAACCGAATTTAAAAGTCCAACCGCTGACAGTGCGCAGAGGGACATCGCCGTGACTGCCAGAGGGTAGGCAAATCGCTCGTTCCACAGGCCTGCGAAAAAGATAAAAAAAGATGTAGCTAGTGGTACGATAATGATAATCGCCGGTAATTGCTGAACCATATTCTTAAGTCGCTAGGTCTACATTTTAGATTTTTGACCCGTCGTCGTCCAAAAATAATGGACTATGACGCGGCTGAAGATGCGGATTTTGGTTTTCAGGTATTCTGTCTTTTTTAATAAATAGATAGGGCGACACGCTGCGCGAGCGCTCGCGCCGCGCGAGCGTTGCCACCGATCTAAAATCCAATATTTAAAATCCGAAATTGACGATATGACACACTCTTTGGGCATACTGGCTAAAATGTATTGATATTGTATTGGTCTCGATAAGAGATCGAACGCCTACAACAGTTCGCTGATTTCCGGGTGATGCCTGAGTGTTTTGACGAACTGCTCCGTTCGAATGTCATACCGCTTTTTGATGATGTGCAGCAGACGCTGGCTCATTATGAATCCCAGTGAATGATCTTTTTCGAGAAGTGCCTTTATTTTTTCACTTTTAAACGAGAAGACTTTGCAGGGCTCGGCACATACTGCATCTATGGTGTATACTTCTTCCTCCATCATTGCCGACCATCCAAACGCATAACCCGGTTTGATAGCACTTAAGCTTACGGCAATTTTGTCGGTAATTCTCAGCTCAAGAATCACCTTACCCTCTTTCAACATATAAAAGCGTTGAGATTTATCTCCCTGCCGGAAGATCAATTCCCGTTTATCGAAATGCAGCAAATCGATGATTGGGATTAATTTGTCCAGCATTTCATCCGTCAGATGCCTCAGCATATGAATCTGCTTAAAATCTTCTCTGGAAATCATGTTAAAATCCTTACCAGGTTTGGATGGGCAACCTGTTGTAAAGAGCTGCACTTGCTCGGTGTAATGAAACGGGTATAATGAAACGGGTATAAGGTTTAAGGTGTAAGGTGTAGGGTTTAAGGTAGAAGGAATAATGACCTTTTTATCAAATTCATTTTAAGTCTTTTACCTTACACCCTATACCCTATACCCTACACCCTATACCCTACACCCTATACCCTTTACCTTATACCTTCTACCATGCTCTCGGCATTGAACAAACCTAGTCTTTTACAGCGTCTTGTTTATATTGCGGAAGTATTTCATCCTCTTCCAACGTATTATACTCTCTATAAACCTTTATGATCAATGATAGGGCCACCCCCAGCGTCGCAACCGCCACAACGATGGCTGTGAGCATGAGTACGTGGGGAAGTGGATTGATGAAATGGACGGCGCTGACAGCCATCTGGCCGGAATCATGTGCATGGGCAATAATGGGTATCGTGGCGTTCATTTTGGCTCCGATAGAGACAAAGAATAATATCACCGCTGTTTGCAATATACTCAAACCGATGACCTTTTTCATAATGTTCTTTTTGACAATGATTCCGTACAGGCCGATCATCATCAGGGCGATATATACCCAGTAGTTGATTCTCGAGACCAGGATTTCGAGTGCTCCATCCATCATTACAATCCCTCATCCAGTTTGCCGCTCGATGCCAGGCTGTAGTAAAGAATTATCATCACTGCCATCACGACGATGCCCACGCCGATTTCGACAACCAGAATCCCATGGGAGCGGACGCTCACCGGATCCAATCCAAATAAAGCAAGTGCACTGTAATCCAAATAGTTTTTATCAAAAAGCATGCAAAGAGTGCCGGTACCGGCGTAAATAATAACCCCGAGCACACATAAAAACATGGCCATCCGCTCACCCAAACGCCTGATGGCCGATCTTAGATCAAATGCGATGGCCAAAAGAACCATCGACGCTCCCATGATGACCCCTCCCTGGAACCCTCCACCGGGGCTGTAATGTCCATGGGCAATGACATACAAAGCAAATATTTGGATAAAGGGGATAACCAATCGACAAGTGGTCCTTACAATCAAAGCGTGCGGAATCCAAACGGTATCAAGACGTTCAAAATCGCTCGAGTCTGCGGGAAATTTGCCTCCTTTTTCGATGCGCAGGGTCATGCCGGTTGGAATATGGCGGTAGAGCCGAATATCCGGTTCTACGGTCTTGAAGGTTCTCAACAAAAAGATACAGGCAATCCCGGCCGTAAAGATGACAATGGTTTCAAACATCGTGTCATAGCTGCGATAATCGGCCAGTACGGCTGTAACAATGTTCGGAACCGAGGTGTCTTTGATCGTGTTTTCAATGTAGTAGGGTGACACATGGGTGCTGGCAGGTGAGTGCGGGTCTCCCCATAAAGGGAACTCGAGGGAACAATAAATTAAAAGCCCGCCCATTACGGCTACCAGAATTAACCCGATGGCCTTCAATCTTTGGTCCTCCGGGTTGTATGAAAAATAGCCGCAACGAAAAGAACCGTGCTGATACCAGCCCCTACCGCCGCTTCGGTAAAGGCCACGTCAACGGCCCCCATAATGGCCCATAGGAGACACATCATAAAACTATACGCGCCAAAAAGGACTGCGGCGCTCAAAAGATCTTTTACCGCCAGGGCGCTGACGCCGCAAACAACCACAATGGCTAATATGATAAGCTCGATCTGCCAAATCATTTTTCTTCTTCAGACTCCTTTCTCCATGGTGCCAATCCAGCTCTACCCCCAGCATCGATGATGGCATGCGTAGCGGTGGGACTGGTGATAAAGACGAAAACGAAAATGAGGATGATTTTTAAGGCGGTGATCAGGTCCGCCAGGGAAAACGAACTGGCTGTATATAACGCCAACGCCCCCATTGTGGTTGAAAGTCCGGCGGTGTCAAGTTTGCCGGCCGGATGCAATCGGGAATAAAAATCCGGAAATCGGATAATGCCCACGGCACCGCCGGCGAAAAATACCAAACCGCAGATTAACAAAGTGGTGACAATGATGTTGATCATACCTTACTTCCTAATCAGGCCCGTTTGAAGTTTTCAAGTTATCGCATTGCGTTGATATTCTTTGATTGACAGAGCGAAGCGATACCGGTTTCGGCATTCGGCGTTCGGCATTCGGCATTCGGCGTTCGGCATTCGGCATTCGGTATTCGGTATTCGGCATTCGGCATTCGGTATTCGGCGTTCGGCATTCGGCATTCGGCATTCGGCATTCGGCATTCGGTATTCGGCGTTCGGCATTCGGCATTCGGTATTCGGTATTCGGTATTCGACATTTGGTACTCGACATTTGGTACTCGACATTCAGCGCTCGACATTCAACATTTGCCGTTTACTTTTTACGCCCTTCATCATACAAGCCCTTTTGCTTCTGGAAATAACGGGACGCAGCCAGTACGGCGATGAAATTTAACATGGCGTAGGCCAGAGCGATATCAACGAACATGTCTACTCGCTGGTAAATCAGCCCTATGATTACTAATAGCGCCGTGGTTTTGCTTCCAATGGCATTGACACCCACCAGACGGTCCAGCACCGTGGGCCCGGCGACAGCCCGATAAAGCGACAACAGCATTAACAAGCCCAGGAATATACCTGAATATAAAAATACGGTTTGCATTACTCGCTGAACACCTTGGCGACCCTTTTTTCCATTTCGCCGGGTAAGGATCGGCCCGATTTATCATCTATACAGTGCACCGTGAATTTTCCCAACGCACTGACATTAACTGTAATCGTGCCGGGGGTTAAGGTTATCGAATTGGCAAATGTGGTACGGGAGATGTCACTGGATAATTCGCTGTTAAAATATATGATTTTGGGATCGATCAGCTCTTTCATCCTGGGATGAAAGACCAGATAGAGTACATGCAAATTGGCCAGAAAAATCTGGTAGAAAAGCCAGGGGACATAACCGGCAAACCGCAGCCAGCAGACAATAAATCCTGGTTTTATGCTTGAAGGAAAAAACAGGTCTTTGCTAAATGCGGCAACGAACAGGCTGGATCCGATTCCCAGAGAAATATGAAAGAAGTCGAATTTTCCGGAAAAAAGCATCCAAAAAGAAAACAGGATAAGAAATGTCAGGACAAAGGGAGATACGGAAATGCGGTTACTGGTTGGGTTGCGCGAAATATTGAACATTTATCAGAGATTTCCAGTGCCAAAGTCGCAAAAAGAATTTTTGAGATCCAGCAGGCGATGAGAATCTTCGTAGCGTTAAACAGGGATTAATCGTCCGATTGTCTCCGCCTTTCTTGCACCCGGCAACGAGAAGTTAAGACCGTTGCCAAGGTTGCGTCTTGAGTTAATTTCGCAGGGTGCTCTTATAAAACGGTTTAATGGGAAACCACACGATAGCTTGCGGATTTATATCCTTTTATTTTTTGGATATGAAACGTAAGAATACGGCTCTCATAATTTTCGACGAATTCTTTAAGTTTCTGTTTTGCCTTTTGGAACCTGTCGCTCTGCAAGTTGTGTATGAGATTATTAATATCCTTCGCTCTGCCTTCGCAGATAATGCTGGGGCCATCTCCTATTAAGACTTCCCATTCCTGTGCGACTAATATGCCTAAATCTTCGAGAAGCGGATAAAACTCGTCAATGACATAGCGGCCGTATGCCCTTTTATCACCGACTAAATCCCACGTCTGATTGAATTTAATGGTATCTTCGCGAATATCGGTGGAATATGTATCCATTTTACCGGTCTTGACCAGAACTTTGGTTTTATATTTTTTGACACAATTGAGCAGACTGCCCTTTAACTCCTTGTATTTTTTGTCCTTCAACGCCTTTTCAATTTGGTGCAAATCACTGGTCACGCCTTCAAACATTATTTCGCTGTAAGCGCCCACCAGCACCGTCCACACGGCCACGGTGTGCAAACCTAATTTATTAACCCCCGGAATATACTTTCCTAAGATAAATTTGTTGTATTCTTCGGTTTTGCCGGGAATAACGGTCCAATACTGATTAAGTTTGACTGTCATCGCTTAACCCTCCTCTCAGTGCTCGAAACTTGATTCGGAACTTCTCAATTCAGGCTCTACAGACAAATATAAACCGCGATCGTAGTTGGAAAATTGGCATTAATTCGGCCCGCACCACTTCGGGGTTGGAATCAGACTCGCTGCTGCACGAAAAGAATCGTTATCACTTCGCTTTCAGATAAATTATTTGAATCGATTCCAACCTGAATTCCCTACACAGGGGTCAATTAAGGTGGAACCAATGCAGATTAAGGCCATTTGTCAAATTTCAGATTGCAGAAAACCGATTATAGCCCGATCAACGGGCAGTCAATTTTCCTGCTCGACGGTAGCACATTCATACCACGAGGTGCAACCATTAATTATCCACGAGTTCGCACACCAGTTGAAGCGCTTTGTCCAATCCGATCCTATCCATATTCAGGACCAGGTGATAAAGCGCGGCATTGTCATAATCTGTCTTGCCTAATTTCTGGTAAAGATTCTTGCGTCGTTTATCTTCGCTTCTGACAACCTGGTTTGCCCGGTTCTTCGAAAGGTCATAATGTTTTTGCATAAAGCGCACGCGGTTTTCGAACTCATCAATCAGAAGGATGTGATAGGCGTCCGGGTGGTCATTTAAAATATATTGACTTCCCCGTCCCAGTATGACGACATTGCCGTCATCGGCCATCTGCGCGATGATCAAAACCAGATAGTCCAGATATATCTCTTCGTCGATGTAACCGCGTTCATCCTTTAAGATGCGATCGACCAATGGTTTTGAAACCGTTCTTGATATAAATTTGGAAAACTTGCCACCGGCTTCTTTTTCGATCGTTTCGACGAAATGGGTGGAAACATTGGCCATTTCGGCAACCATCTTGATGACTTCCGTGTCGGCAAATACATATCCGTATTTTTCGGCGACCTTTTTCCCGAGGGTGATCCCACCGGCGCCGAATTGTCTTGAAATCGTGATTACCGCCATTAACCCCTCCACATGTCAGGTTATTAGTTATTGGTTAATAGTTATTGGTTGAAGGAAAAAACCTCTCTTTTTATTCAAAAAAATCATAAGATAGACAATCATCACCTTCCCAATAACCAATAACGAATAACTAATAACTTTCGGTTGGTAATGATTCAAATTGAATTAATCCGGGAATGTTTTTTGCAGCCTCCTAACCACCTGTTTTCAATTCTTTTCCGGCGGTATCAAGAGGGTCGGATACACGGACGTTTCGGCAATCGAACGCGGCGTGCTGCCGAGCCATTTTTCGACCCAGGCCGTTTTCGCCGAGGAGCCTAACACAATCATGGATGCCTGACAATCTCTGGCCGCTTTTTCGATTTCCTCATCCGGGTCACCGATGTAAACATGCTCACGGGCTGCGATGCCCTCGGCTTCAAATACGTCACAGATCTTCTCCAGCCTGGCCCGGGTTTCTTTGCGGGTTTTCTGAATCCCCATGGCCGAGGTGCCCTTCAAATCCTTTTCAGCGACCACGTGCATGACCCGCACTTCCTGCACGACATCCTTGAGGCCCTTTAGGTACTCGACCGCTTTTAGGCTGGCCGGCGACCAGTCCATGGCCAGCAACGGCCTCTCAAACGGTTTTTCGATGGAGATCGCCGTTTCGGACAAATGCTTGTAGACCAGCACGGGGGTTGCCGTCCTGCGGAGCAGTTCCGTGACGTCGGATCCCGCATACAAATGTTCTAGCACACCTTTGTGCGAGCGCCCGATCACGATCAGGTCGGTTTCTTCTTTTTTGGCGGCCTTGATGACCTCGGAAACCAGACTGCCGACCACAATATAGACACCGACCTCCAGGCCCTGTTCGAACAGGTTTTCGGACCAGTCTATAAATCGGATATTGGCCGCTTCCCGCAAGCGAATTTCTTCCTCTTTACGGTAGCCAACCCGGCTCATGGCAAACCGATCCCTTTCGATGACATTGATAAAGACAACGTGGTTCAGGTCCGCATTGGTCAGGCTCAACAGCGCCTGCACGGCATCAAAACCCAGTTCCTCGAACTTGGTGACAAAAAGTAGTCTTGTTAATTTCATGGTATCCGCTTCTCTTTCTTAATATGATAATTAACCCGCTGATACTGATTGATTATTTTCGATTGAATATTGAATATTTAAGGTATTCTTTCGATTTTAAAAAGACGGAGCGAAGCGACATCAACAAATAAGGGCGTATGTCCTGAAGGTGATTATGTCCTGAAGATTTAAAATGGGAGGTCGTCAAGATCAATACCTCCATATATACCGTTTTGCTCTTTGATATCAAGCTGGTTTTGTTCAATCAAGCTA
>Ga0209149_1000781_pt1 | contig 14245 bp, 4 predicted proteins | sample WorMetTyACAVOLI2_FD_187423 | JGI IMG/M metagenome (GOLD analysis project Ga0209149, IMG submission 187423) | Marine gutless worms symbiont microbial communities from Max Planck institute for Marine Microbiology, Germany - Olavius algarvensis... ... | reverse complement strand
ATCACGTGGTTTCGCAGTGTTCGCTGATGCCTGGCTGTCGGGTTGGCTTGCGGAGATCAGCGCCGACTTATGGGAAACGGTAGCGCATTAGAGGTGGTGCTCCACGACTATGCGCTATCCACGTTTACTTTACTTTACTCACACCTCTCCAATGATTTCTTACTTTGACATTAACTGTTTCTGTTGCTCTACCACAATATCTCTTGCGCAGGGTGTCTACAAATCCAACCGAACAAATTTCCGCTAGATTTCCAGGACACTTTTTAACAAAATTCCAGTAGTTTTTACATGGTGACGGCCCCGTGCAAGCGCTGACTGTGTTTACCCGATGGACATTACTTGACATTATTTAGGTTACTAATTATCAGGCAGGGTCGCAAATCCCCGAGATCAGAGTGATCCTGTTTATTCAGTAAATGTAGCAAACACAAGAAAAAAGTTAACGAACTTGGTAGGATAGCCAGTCCCCAACAACTAGATTGCAGCTAAACTTTATGACTGCATGTCATTCTTGTCATTTATCGATCACTGACCTATTATACAAAAATTTCCAGGAGGATCAATTAAATTCCAGGAGATTTCCAGTATTTCCAGAAGTTAGGGACATCCTGTTACACATTTAGTTACTGATAAATTATGGTGAAAGTATGGCTCATGAAACTGAGTACTGCAATCAGCTTGACTTTGATTTTTGCTCTTTCAAGTTTCTGTGTGTGAATAATGACGAAGTGGAAATTGAGCTTAAATAATGCAACAGCATAGAGTGACGTACTAAATATTGCTGTAAATGACATCCTTTTGGACAAATCGATGAAGAAAGCTGCACATGCTCGTAACCAGTTACATATCTCAAAATCTGTTTGAACTGGTGTGTTTGTTTGTTTGTTTGAACAATGCTAAAAGGCTGGACTAGTGACCAACAGGTCAAGAGTTTGATTCTGCACTATTATGCTACAACGTAAGTTGTTCACAAATTTGCTAACGGCTCTGAAGTTAAGACCACAGTCCACAACAACAATATATGTAGTTTTAATTATTTTAGTTTTAGTAGCAGGCGACTGTTATGTTATTTGAATGAGTGAGCGAGCAAGCAGGTTTAACCCTTTAGACTGCATAGGCAATCATAGTGCGTCATCAAATAATATGAAGTTTATACACTGGCCGTTGATGGATGGGTTGTTACATCTGGTACAGTGAGGAGGGGACTGGGCGGGCCGCATCTCAACCAGGCCCCTCCTCGCTGTACCAAATGTAACAGCCTACCCATCAACGGCCGGTGTACCATCACCGTATTGCTGTATAATGGTCCGTTGCTCTGCAGTTTTAGTGTGCCCAGTGCCCATAGAGGGTTAATGTCTCACTTGACACACAACAGGTCATGTCAGAGACCAGTCCTTCCAGACAGTCACCTACACTGGCAACCAATTCACCTGATAAAAAATACTCAAAAAAACACATAAAATACACAAAAATGCAACAGCCAACCCTAATGCAAACAAACTGGCAGTATTTAAGAAAAAAAGATGCAAAACACAGAAAAATTAAACCCAAACCAACAATAATCTATAAGAACTGCTTTAACTGTGGTACACAATACAACACAGAATTGCTCTAATAATATTCCCTCTTATTCCCCAGACAATCCAAATGTACAACAAAAAACCCAAACAAATAAAGCCAACAAAACCAAACCAACCCCGAATTAAGTTAGTCCTACGACACACCATCAGGAAACATACGGGAAAATCTTATTAACATAAAACCACAGCTCTCGGAGCCTGCACGGGACCGACAGTCTGCTTTTGTGAGCAGTTGTAATATACAGAGTATGTGATACAGTAAATTACCAGATGACGCATTATGTTACATGTATGACACCTTTTGTATTGGAGATACAACTGAATGCTACAACACTATTTATTTTCATTACTTAACATTAACTTTCAATATTAATGAATATCAAAATGCAGACATTAATTTGTGTTTTTCGACAGGTCTGAAAACACATATGTATTGGTGCAAGACGCCATAAAGATTAACCATCTGCAAGCATAAATCATTAACGTTTGGTCTGAAATACATGGGAATTCTCTTAACATTAAAAAAGTCAAAACCTTGAAGCTATACAGAACTAGTTATCTGCAAAACAACGGTGCACAAATCAGTTTATCTATATGTAATCTCTAGAACTGACCATATGACTGTATTGCAGTGGGATGATGACAGTGATGGAATAACGACATGAAAATCGTTTCACGAGATTTGACAAAGATCACACAACTATGCCACGTCGAATTGCAAAGACCCTCTCTTGGTCCTTGTTCGATCAGCTCACCTTACACATCGTTACAGGTCAGGTCGGGCTTCCCACAGTGGTCCCACGATAACTATTCAGGACGGAACAGACACTGTACCTGTTACTACCCAACCAACAGTGTTAAATCAGTGAAGGCAATCAGAAAAGCAAATATGACACACGGTTTGTTGACTTCCTTATGCCCGGTTTTATGAACTCGGGTTAACTCGCGATTCTCGAGTTATTCCTGGATTAACTGTCGTAGGCGTTTTATCAACATCTAATCTCGGGTTAAACTGAGATTAAGTTAACGAAAGTTACACCCTCGTCGATCCGGGGTTAAACACGGATTAAATGTGGATGAACTATGGCGTCTAATTTAATATAAACAGTATGGTATTCATTAGACAAAATATTATCTCTTCATTCGCTAGCTCATTCAGCGACGAAGATCATCTTTATTTTTTTGGGTCACGTTACGTTATTGCAGTGCCCTATCTATGTTTACAATGACGTAGACTGAGGTTTGGTAATGGTTTGCAATTGATGTTACTTATTCAGAAAATTAAGCACACTGTATACAGAAACCATACGGCGGTCTGCGATACAAAAGGTTTGCTTAACAATATGGTTAGCTTTTTTCTTCACAAGGACTTTAAAGCTTGGAGTATATCAATTTTTCCACTGTCACGTTTTTTGGGCACATCTGGCATTGTATGAGCAGTAAGCGGAATAGAACGCCAAATATCAGGTTAGGTATCCATGGTAAATGACACATCAAACGTAAACACAAGTCACGTGAACGCCATCAACCAATAAGAGATAAGCTTACAAGTGAGGTGCAGGTTAAACAAGAATTAGTTAATACTGGAGTAGAAAATGTTGCTAAAACACAAAAAAAGTTTAACCCAAGAATAAACTCGGGATAACTCTTACTCTCGCATTAGTTAATTCGCGAGTTAACCAGAGTTCATAAAACCGGGCATCAGACTGCCTGCCAAATTAACCAGCAACCCTTTAGAATTCAGACGCAATTATAATGCCACATCGAATAATGCCGTTGATGGTTGGCTGTAGTTTAATGGCACTTTCAACACAAAAATGCTATATCGTGCCCTGCAGAAATTAATGTTTGTTACAGATCTTTATTTCATTTAAGAAGTTAAAGATATATTGTTCAGTGGCATTGATTAAAATGTGAGGGACCTGAGAGGCCGTTGACGGGTGGGCTGTTTCATTTGGTAAAGTGAAGAGGGGACTGGGCAGGGCCGCAGCCCACCCAGGCCCCTCCTCGCTGTAGCAAATGTAACAGCCCACCCATCAACGGCCAGTGTACCAATCACTGTGTTGCTGTGCAGTTTAATGTGGACAATAAAGGGTTAAACTGACTGGACTACAGCTGTCATCAACAGTGTACACTGATGACACGTGCAACTATTAGCTTGTTCCTGGCAGTCATTGCACAAATGAAGTTGCACAGTGTATGCAGGGCTTTAACAAAACACATAGAATATAAATGCAGACCGAAACAAAAAAAAATGTTGCATAGAAAGAATGAAATCAAGTCTATCCGTCTCACAGATAATGAGCAACGCTAACGCCGGTGCATAACATCATTGGTTTGTTTATATCTAAGTTACATACAACATTATAAAACTGCAGCATCTATTAACGGTATGTCTTGAAACAAATAATCGTGTCAATGTCAGTCTTGAACGAGACATATGTGCAAATAACAGCATATGTTAATTTCTGATTTTAATATGATTTAAGCCAAAAAGGTGTGTTGATAACGGCAGTTGATGGGAGGCAACGATGTAGCTGGTAACTGTGACAAAATTATTTACAGTTATTATACATACAGCGAAGAACAAACACAGCAGTATACATACAAACAAATTCATTTACACACAAATAGAAATAATAATAATAATAATTTAATTCATTACGCTATAATTATAGTGATGACAATATAACTGACGTAATAAAAAAGCGGTAACAACTGCATGCATTAACTAAAAGAAACGCAGCCTAGCAGGCAATGGTGCACGGCATAAGTATACAAATCAGCAGAGCAGCGGCAAACGCAAACGAATAAGCTGGGTAAGGGTCACCAAATGCAAGGCAAGCAAAACGTGAAACTGGCGGATGACGCAACGAACATCACATACTGGCGTCAGAGTAATAACGCAGAACAGAGTCACCACCTGAAACAACATGCACAACACTATACTACCCAAATGCAAGATCGTACACGAATGAAACGAAATCTACCCGTTTTATCAAACATACGATTTTATCATTGGTAAATACACACACACAGCCACTTTAGTAGCCACTTTCAACGTTCGTCTACACTACCGGTATATCCACTGTGTGAGAATCCAGCTTTAACTACAAAAGCCACTTGACACAAGGCAGTCGAGAATAAATCCTACAAATCTATATTCAGCTCCTGTGACTTTGATCTTTGACCCAATGACCGTAAAGTTGCCTGTATCATGCCGTTGCCGTGCAGACCATTTGTGCCATTTTACATCGAAATATGTTCACTCGTTTTCAAAATATAATATTCACAAATTTGGTAACGGACAAACGAACAGACGGACGCTGGACGAGCAGAAAGCACTGTGCCTCCAGCTAGTCTAGACTGATGGAGGCATGGCATAAACTTTTGAAGGACGCTAACTGTCGCAGTGAGGCTGCGTGATGTTTAGCGATGAGCGGAAAACCGAAATTCGGTTCGCATTAGGTTTTTACAAAACCGAACCGTCCAAAAATTTGACATCCGTTCAGACAATTTTCGACAGAAATTGCATGCAATCCGCCATTCAAATAAAAAGTGAATAAAAGTAACTTTACTCGCATTAAATGTGCAGATAAAGAACGTTTTAAAGCACGACCAAAACAGAGTTCAGCATATATGTTTTAGAATGCAATTACATTATTTACTTGTTGTTGTTGTGAGTTATGTCAAAGTCATGTCATCCACTATCAATGTAATATTTGCTGTAAATTAATTACTCAGCTATTACATGTGTAGTAAATAACTACAATTTCCGAACCAAACCGCATTCTTGTTGAATCGAACCAAACTAAGCTCATTCCGTGTATTTTTTAAAAACCGAGCCGAAACCGAACCAAGATAAAAAATCTATTCCACGAATCCCCAGCAGTGCTTCATGTTTGTACAATAACCTCAAGCACAGTAATTCATTATTTGTTATTTTGGCATCAGATTTATCACTGCGTACAATTAAGTACTGTTCTGTTGTCTTCGGCATAACATACAGGCTTACTGTCATAAACAAGATTCACTGATGTGTGGCGTGGCAGCGCCTGTTTATAGCAGGAAACGGACGAGGCATACCGGGTAAGTGCTATAAACCTATACTCCACCATCAAAATGTTTATGACACACGACGGTCGAGCAGTTATCGATGCCAAAGCCAGATATAGGTCAAGAATTGCGATTTTTTGCCCACCCCACCTGCATTCGATGCCCTCGTTAGGGGGGAGGGTTCACTGATGAAATATTAATATTGTCGTGAGATTTGATATCGAAAAACTATAATGGTATGCCTATTCGACCCTGAAAACATTTTGGGGATATCATTACTCATTTTGATACAATACACTAATGTGCCAGACAACAGACACCGTGCAGCAAAAACTGCAAATTATACACAGGGTGGACCAAAAAGTTGTTTTAAAGTTTGTAACTCTTGTACATGATGATGTACAGAGACAATCCACTGATCAAACGGTTCTGTTCTTTATCTCAAATAAGACTTAGAGGGACTGAATTGCTATTTTTAGTGTAGTATTATTTCACTAAACCTGTGCAAATAATATAAATGTAGTGACATGCCACACCAGACTTACACCAAACAAGTTTATCGCTCGTCAAAGCCTAAACTGCATCAAAAACAAAAAATAGAATATGGCAAAACACGATTTTCAATATGGCAGATGGAATTCTTACACCCTGCAATGTGGCAGGTGGCTCTGGGATGACATGCCATTGAATTTGCCCAAACGGTCGCCATATTGGAATTCTACGTCTGGTTTCAATTTCGACCACATCACCGCTGTCCACATGTCATTCTGCACCAATTTTATCCAAATCGGACCACCGTTGGCAGAAAAAATATGACGTCATGTCGATTTTCAAGACGGTGGATCTCAGCCATCTTGGATTTTAGGGGTCCAATAATAGGTTCATTAAAAGGCCCATGTGCGACTTCCTATAGGTCGTCAATGGACACCGTAGCTCTAAATTGCTTAGTTTTTGAGAAAATAGCAATTTATGCATTTTGGCGACAGACAGACAGACAAACAAGCAGATGGACAGCACCGATTCACTAAGCCGCTCTCGCTGTCACGAGCGGCGGCTTAATAAATAACTGAACAGTTTGACACATGGATCGGCTTTCTATGTAATCACATATAGAAGTTACAAACTTCTAAAATCAGTCCAGTATTTTTGCCTGCATGAGCATATAAATTTTTTAAATATATTAAAATGCAAAAAAACAGCTAAAGTTATATTCCACATTTTTACACCTACTGTTATTATCTCCCTTCAACAATCAACAGGCTTACAGATTTTCACCATTAAAAATCAATTCCTTTAACTACGTGCTGACAACCACTAATACATATAGTCAATATCAGATACTGAAATATAATGACTATGCTCTATGTATACATACAACGTGACAACTGCTGTATACCTTCCTCCACACAGGGACATAAGTGCGCCTGCCTGGCCGTCATAAAGGTAGGCAGCTGTCTTAATTTGTTGTAACAACTCTGTATTCTGTAATATCGCCATAGCTGCATCACTGTTCGGCATTCGCACTCAACGTTTTCCAGTAGACATCATGACCAACCAACTAATTCTATGCCAGTCCCTAATACTATTCCCTAGCACAGCATGCTGAGAGAACAATCAAATAACCTAAGAACTACTGAGAGGGAAAGAAATACTCACGTTGATTCTTTTCTGACAAAGTTTCTTCATAAGCTGAAAATAACACAAATTCTATGAAGTTAAATGATGCAGGCAACCTTAATACATGAAACAAGAACTTAGCTATCGCAAACAGATTGCGCGTCAGCTATGCACACAATACGTCGAGGGCATCTATAGGTATAATTACAAATGACCTTGAAATCTAGGTCAAGGGTCACTCAAGGTCACTGAAAATGGTATCATTTGAAAGCTTGGTTATGGTTTTCTATTTGCCTTCCCTTCCATAGTAACTATGGCCATATCTTTAGCCATTTCGCATATATTCAGCATCAAAGAATGGCCTGACTTTGAAATATGGCTTTGGGGTCGTTCAAGGTCATTTAAAATGGCGCGATTCTATAGACCATGTACGACTTTCTACTGGTCCGCCATTGTAACTATAGCTTGTACCATTTTCGAGTTATTGACATTGAATAATATCGTGACCTTGAAATCTGGGTTAGAAGTCACTCAAGATCATTGAAAGTGGTGCCATTCAAAAGCTTAGGTACGGTTTCCTATTCGCCTTCTATAGTAACTATGGCGGTATCTTGTATCATTCACGAGATATAGCGACTTATTGATAGAAAATCGCGAAATTTATATACCCCACCTGTATTTAGTGCCCACGTAGGGCGTACCCCGTTGGAATTTCGTTAAGATGTTTGATGCTGGTAAAACCAGAATGATTGGGCTACCGTATGGTGAAAAAACTATTACAATATGTTAAGCCGTTTTCATCTGATACCGGAACGTCACGGACAGACAGACATATTTGCTATATCAGTATCGCATGTCAGTATGCTGACGCGCGATAAAAAAACTACAATATCAATAACATAAGCACAATGCGCAGGGCGGTCATCTCTTCCAACTGGACTGAGTTGGGGTAGCTAATTTGTTGTCGAGTGTGCAGCTGATGAACCGCACACGACACATCCACACGACGTGGGGGCCGATATTCAAAATTCCACTTCCTAGAAGTTGTGTCCACAGACCCATAGGAATATATGTGCCAAGTTTGATCAACGTCAGCTCAGTGGTCCGGAGCCTTCGGGTTTAGAAAATGTTGACACCATGCGGACGGACAGACATTCGACTGGTGTTATAACTTATCGGAAGAGATGACTTAATAATGGCTTATGTCACAATTAAGCGCTACAGAACACTATACTCTGCGAGTCAAAAAAACTTTTTAATTTGAGCATAAGTTTGGCAAATACTGTCCAATTTTAATAATTCTTTCACTGTTGCAGACAGAAATTATCTGTCTACAAACATGTACTTCAATCTGATACTTCACCTATAGTTCGTTGCTGCAGTACGTTGAAAAATGCAACCACGTACACAGAAACTACTAAATAAATATGCAATGCATACGGTAATTTCATTGTTGTTACAAAGCAGGAAATTCTGGTGGTATCTCTTACAGTCTTCTTCAGTGCTGCTTCACAACGTCATGACGTCATTCAGTGTTTTTTGCCGGTTAATTCAGTCTACGTAAAATTATGGTTCATTGATGTCTGGTGCAGTCTTGAACAGTTGATGCCTGACGAGACTATTGACCAGTGGCGAGGAAGACTTTAAGCGCATATCCGTGCCAAAGGAGGACACTTCGAGTACAGCTTGTGAACTGACAATGTTGATTTTGTCCATATCTATTATGTTCAGTGTGACTTGTTTGACTGTTACATCTTTAATTACAAAATTATGCCAGCAACGTTGGCCGATACATTTTTGTTCACTTTACAAGGTAGTGTTCTAGCAGATTTGGAGTGTGCTAGTAGATTTTAGGATACACTTGGTCGCAGTTTATTTCTGTCTGCAACATGGAAAGAATTATTAAAATCGAACAGTGTTTGCCAAAGTTATGCTCAAATGAAACAAGAGGTCAAAGTAATTTGACAAAAAGCGCTTCACGGGGGCCCATTCCCCGGTTAGGGGTCACCCCAGGGGGTCGAAATTTGTACCATTGAACTCCTGGGGTAGGGGTGCCTATTAGTGTTCCATAGTAACTATAGGCCTAGGATGCACCGTTTGGCCACAGTGCACGCCCGTGACAACCAACGACCAACGACGTCACGACACAGCCTATCTCAAGAAGCGCCTCTTTTACTAAAGTAAAGTGAGGCGCTTAAAAATGGTCCAGTTTTTCTTCACTCACAGTGTACAATCGACAAACAATTCACATATATGATGACACTCAGATATGATACCAAAGTAACAAGAAACTTAGCTATTGCTAACAGATCACGCTCAGCATCATATAACAGTTCTTCCAGTTGAATATTATACAGCATCCAACCACTGTAAATGACTTCATGCATTATATATGCTGTAAATGTGATATACAGACAACGAAACCGTTTATAGTGCCTTAACCCTTTAGACTCCAAAGGCAATTATAGTGCCACATCGAATAATACGAAGTTGGTACACTGGCTGTTGATGGGTGGGCTGTTCATTTGGTACAGCGAGGAGGGGCCTGGGTGGCTGGGGACCCGCCCAGTCCCCTCCTCGCTGTACCAAATGTAACAGCCCACCCATCAGTGGCCAGTGCACCAATCACCATATTGCTACATGATGGTCCGTTGCTCTGCGGTTTTAATGTGGCGATTAAAGGGTCAAATACTTCAAAGGTCACTCAGGTCCATCAGTACCGTCACCCTTTCGTTGAAGCGTGTGGACTTCATATCAGAGTCGGTAAAGTAGGCTACACTTACTCAGATGAACATAGCTTCAATGACTGGGTTATTGGAAATGGCGTAATTTCAATAGGCCACGTACCATTAGTCAGCTCTCCTGAGATTTATAAAACCGGTCAAATGTCCGCCCATCCGTCTGTGCGGCGTCAACATCTTTAATACCCTAAGGCTCAGAGACCACTGGACCGATGTCGATGAAACTTGGCATGTATATCCTATGGGTCTGGGGACACAACTTCTAGGAAGTGGAATTTTGAATTTCAGCCGCTGCACTGCAAGACAGCACCACGAACTTAGCCCAGTCACTGAAGCAAGTATACACCAGCGAATAACTAAACAAGCAATGAATCTTAACAAAGACAAAAGAAACTTGTTAAATGTCGGATTAGCTGCAAACTTCTATGATGCGGAATTCTGAATTTCGGCCTCAGCACCACATGCTTTCACCCCGAACTTAGCCTGGTCAGGAGGCACGACCCACCCCGAGTGGGGTGCTTATTTTGTATTAGCGAACTGTAGTAACATGTGTCTATCTTGTATTTTTGCCGAGATATTCAACGTCAAATAACGGCATGCCCTTAAAACCTGGGTGAGGGTCATTCAAGGTGATTGAAAATGGCACCATTTGAGATATACACGACTTCGTATCAGACTGCCATTGTACGTACAATGCTATCTTATACCATTTTCGAGTTATTGGATGTATGTGAGCTCAAAATCTAGGACAGAGGTCTATTGTTTCTGAGGTGCAACAATTTATTGGTGGAAAATCTGCATTTTCGCCTTTTACCAACCCAGTTCTCCGTTGAAACACTGCAAGGGGGTTCCCATGAACTAGGGTATGAAAGTTGGTATCAAAAAACCATCAGACGGTGAAAACCGTACAAATAAGCAATGAATATTAACAGAGACAAAAGAATTCACTGTTTTGAGTCAATACCAGGTTGACTGACAACCCATGGACAGATGCACAGACAGACAACATCTGGCCACCTACTGCTAAGTCACATTCTACCACAGCCCAGAGCTACAAAAACACTCACTGCTCAGCCACTGATATTCTCTGACAAAACCGATATCACTTTCTCGTGATTCAGCAATTCGACGAAGTATTTTTCACTACTAATCTAAACCAATCTCACACTACTCACCAAGATTTATAACATTCCTGCTGATATGTAGTAATACGGATACAATTATACAGAATGCAGTAAATTTGTTCAAAATACAGTTCGTTCAGCGCATTAGAGGTTTCACAACGATACACTATATAGATTGACTTAACTTATTATTTAGTTACTTGCTTATTATATTATTATGTTGCCAAGGAATTGTGAAACATGTAAATTTTAAGTTTGGAGTGAAAGTGGTGCAAATGAAAATGATGAACTGACATTTGCAAAACAAGGTAAATATGACGACAGCATTAAATGGTATTAAATGTACAGGAAAGACTTATCAGCACTGATTGCATCATGCTCCTGCTATACTCAAGTTGAAAAATATTTGAATAAACAAAAAAATTATTGAGAAATAGCCTCAAGTTCACAGAACTGTGCCTTACCTGTATAAAGAAATATCTGAGCAGTAAGTAAGTTGAAGCCGCCAGCAGGCAGAGAACACTCAACTGAACGAGATAGAACACCAGGAGATACTGGGTCAGCGCTTAACGATTTCTCACACTGGAACCGTCTGTCCGCTGTTACCGCTTCTTGGTGGAGTATATCATCTTTCTCGACATTACGGTTGATGACGGACCTCATAATATCCTGCTTTGAGTCTTTAGCTGTGTCTTGCTCTACAGATTCTGCTGCACGGTCAACCTGCGGGATCGGCGGCACAATTCCGACAGGAGGATGAGAGCACGTCTGATGGCTGGTAGTCGCAAGAAATGGTACAATTGGACGACAGTGCCCAACTGTGACAGTCTGTACCATGCTGCTTGGTATGGTTTCTGTCGGGATGAAGTCTTGTGGGTCGACCGGACTTGTCGCACTGTCCGTGCTTGCAACAGAGGAAATTTTATCAACGTCAGTGTGTACGGTGCAGTCAGAGAATCCACTCTCAGACGAACTGCATTCAATCTGGGCGACATTACACACACTGTCCGAACTGTCGAAGCCAAACGAAACTCCGAGGTTGTTCCTGATTGGTCGATGTTCATTGGCAATGTCAAGGAATACAACCGGACTTGCAGGAAGTCTGGTTCTCCGATCACAACCGAGCATTGTTTTTCTATCCAGGCTACCTGTGCATTCAGCTGTGGAGACGGGAACTGCAGCGGCACTATCTCCTTGCAATCGCTTAGATGCTTTCTGCAACTTGATAGCATGTAGTTCATTCGCCAGATCATCAGAGACCACACTACGACTATCTGCTGAATAGTAACCAGTTGGTGTGCCTGGTTCGGAATTGTCATTATCAACACATGTCTGAGAAATTGTATCATGCAAGTCTTCTGGTAGCATATTGGAGTCGCTCTTATACTCTACTGACATTGAACTACTGCAGAAATATTCTTGCTCAGTAGAACTGCTTGAGACTCCCAGCTGCTCGGCTTGCGGATGACTATTTGTGGCTGCTGATGAATCGAACGAATGCCGCCATTCAATGTCTACTGTGGGGTTTGGCCGCATGCCACCCGCCGCAACAATTGCATACGACGTTGGCAACGGCAACTTCTCGCTAATGCCTACATTCTCGCACACATTACCAGTGGAATTCCGGCGTCCACGTAGAGCACAACCCTGCACGACAAGGTCTGGAAAGTCTGGACTTGAGCAACGAATGCTAGCAGTCTTGCTGGAGCTGTCATGAGGATCCCGGTAGCCTGATGTTGAATCTGTATCGCTTATTAATGAAACAGTATCGTCCGCTCTGCACGTCTCATATCCTGCAGGAGCCTGAGGTACTGGTTCGTTGCGGACGGTACGTGATGACACGACTGAATTGTACGGCAGTCGTCTGTTAACGTCATACCTCTGAGGCAACTGAGAAACAGGCTGCCGAACTTTCTTTTTCTTCTGAACGACGACAAATCGATCGTGGTCATTCACCGTGGACTCGAAATCCACATTCTGAACACCATCGTATGATCGACTATGTGTATCCTGAACTGTAGTGGGCTGACTGATTTCACTTTCTGCATCTGCCGTGCTGTCAGCAGATGCTGCGGCTTCATAACCAGAACAGCTAGACGTGTCCACAGTTGAAACTGATGCCCCATCATTGTCATTACTCTGATCGCTCGCCTGTTTCTTTTTCCGTCGAATACTGCGTTCCTTTTTCGATGGCGTAGAGTCCGGAGCTTTACAGTCTGAGCTTTCAGTGGTGATTTTAGCATTGTTGATGAAAGCAAGCAGTTCATCCACCGACAGTTTACCCTTGTACTCGTTCACGTTCTCGGACATAGTTGTGGATGCGTCCTCGGCTCTCCGCTGTTCTCGTTTCTGTCGCTTGCGCAGCAGTCGTCGGCCGGTCTCTGAACGTGGAAGAATGCCATAGCGGTCGTCGCTGATATCGCTGATTAGACTTCGGCTGCCGAACCAGTCTTGTAGGTAGACGATGTTAGGTGTCGGCGTTATGGCTGAACGCGACAGAGGAACTGGGTCGAGGCTTGACTCTTTGTCGACCGTCGATTCCGACTGACAATCGACGTCACACTGCTCCGTAACATCCTCTACACAGCACCAGGTCACAATGCACGCAGTTAACTACTCTTCCACTTACATACATAGTGATGATTATGATGATAATATTGATGGCTGACAGCACAAAGGTGCTATGTCCACTTTTTGATGAAATTGAGGTTTTGATACTGGGTGATAGTCCGAGCATTTTCCCATCTTTGGACCAAACGTGAAATTTTAATGCGTTATAGAAACGAAGAAAATGACTATCGAAACAGTTCATCAAACTTGAGTGGATGCACAAAGACCATTACACGAAGGTTTAAAGTCCAGCCGTTAACTTGATTCCTAAGCCTATGTTACTTCATTATGACATGTAACGTAGAATATTTAATTGCCAGTAATTTGCCAAAGTGCTTGTTTTGTTTACATCACAGGGTTCAGAAACCCAGGTAGATACCCAAAAAACCCACCCCAAATTTAATCCAGTTTCATTTCTCGTGCTGCTAATAACTAAGGATTTTATTACGTTTAGAGCTTTAGAGAAATTATAATAAAAGTGCAGTTAATTAGTTTTCCTTACACATTCATTTGATGT
>Ga0209149_1000779_pt1 | contig 14250 bp, 4 predicted proteins | sample WorMetTyACAVOLI2_FD_187423 | JGI IMG/M metagenome (GOLD analysis project Ga0209149, IMG submission 187423) | Marine gutless worms symbiont microbial communities from Max Planck institute for Marine Microbiology, Germany - Olavius algarvensis... ... | reverse complement strand
AGAAGTACAGCACGTACAGTTAAATGCAATCAATATGATTTAAGTGACAGTTTACAAGCTGAACCAGTGTACAAATGGAAATAATTTAGTTATATCAAGAGTGTTGAGTTAGTGACACCAACAACACGTACAGTTAGATGCAGTTATATTAAATGAAATAAATGAGAATTTGCAATGATATATCATAATATTCAGTCATAGTCTCATGTCATTGAACTGCGATATCGTTACTGCCTTTACAGTTTAATAAGAGATCTCACTGGACATATATGGCCACACTCCACTCACATATGCCCATAATACAAAAAAATATATGGTACCTCTGCACACTGACACAGATCAACACTATTAAGCAGTCTTTTTTTAAATGTTCGGAGAAGATGCTTCAAGAACAGTATCAGCTATAGGCAATGCATTCCACGTATCACAAATACGGTTACCATTTAGTCCTCTGGTCTGAATGAAACATATCTAAGAGATCATATTTCTTTTACGCTGTTCTATTTGCGTTTATTTGCATTTATATAACGTTTACCCGTTTTTTTCTCGTCATTGCTGCATGCATGACTGGCTGATCCAATATTTACCTAACGCAAAATGCTTCTGTTTCTGCAATTCCCCTTATTTTTGACTGTAATTAACGCTTGCTTTTTAAAAATAACTTGTCCACTAGCGTTTGCCTTATCTTCCTGGGATGTACATATATCTTCTTTCCTTCTTTCTTAAGCAATGAACCGTGCACGAACTCGGTCACAGCCGTCACATATGTCCTTGAAGTAGCTGCCGACAACTTTTCTTTTCGTCGTTTAAAGTTAACAAGAAATGTTAACAAAAGACTTAGTAGACGTTCGGTCGTTTTGAATGCTAAGATATATCTAGAAAATTTACGTCGAACTTACATTTCATGGAAACTGGTTGTTCAATGTCGGTATAGAGTTGTCCGCTGGCGACTTGATCCGTTGTCAGTTCGTACAAGTCCTGAAGACGAATTAGCGCATCGACTGCTCCGTGCAGGTCCTCACTGTCTGGGAATCTCTTGCCAATCGTCTTCCGCAATTTGCCAAGGAAATCTGCGACCCAGTAATCTACCTTGTCAAAGTTAATGGACATACTATTGAAAGTTAAGCAGTCTTTATAGAATTTGCACCGGAAGGTTTATCGGACGTTTACCAGGAACAGCTATGTGCGCTGTGCATTACATTTACAAAATGTGTCAGATATTTAAACTGTTTACGAGTCGGCAGAGTTGTCGTTGTTGAGAGTAAACTTCCACTCTTTTCGGAAGAAACTGCAGTATGTATTATACACCATGTTCAGGACAAAACAGCCACTTTTGTTTTATTGCATATCTCTTAGAAAAAGTAACCAATTTAAATGCAAATTTCAGACAGAATAGCTAATGAAATGCTGATTCTAACAACATAAAAGTAATTTTAATTCTTTTTAAATGTTCTTTGCTAGCAGCGATGTAAACCAGACGTCAGTAAGTGTCGTTACAGCACTGAAATTGACGATAAACATTTCATTAAATGGATGTGAGTGAAAAAAAAAATACGCAGAAAAAAACGCTTTGTTAAGAGGTTTTTGACAGAAGATGAAGTCTTGATGGGATAAAGACACTAACCAAAATATCAATGCGAATCTTTAACTTTGTGGATCTTTGCAATGGAGTGGGTATTGTGTGGTCGACCACATTCCACAACCCGAACACGAATCAGTGATGCCACTGCTGTCACTTTCTCCGTTAAATGTTCTGACGTCCGGTTTACATCGCTGCTAGTAAAGAATATTTAAGATTATAAATTATTTTTACAAATTATTTTTATGCTGTTGGAATCAGCATGTCGTTAGCTATTGTGTCTGATATTTTCATTCAAATTGGTTACTTTTTCTAAGAGTTATGCTATAAAACAAAAGTGGCTGTTTTTTCTGCACACAATGTACACTGTGTTCCAAAAAAAACATGTGACCACATTTTCGACGATAAGTTGAAGCAGAACTATCCGTTTACAAAGATTTTTGGCACACTTATTACCAAGAGTATAGGCCATCGACAGGTATATTTAGTTTCCCACCTCACCTATTTCGTGCACCTACTTTACCTTAGGAAACTGTCGAGACCTAAATATCATAAATTTAGCCTTAAATTCCTGATTTTCTCAATGCTACAATACTAGGATATTAACTGCAAAATTGTCGCCATATTATTTTGCTTACTTATTATACAACTTACGGTTTATAATAGAACAATAACGAGATTTATTGCAGACGATAACGTTGTTTATCAGTGAGTGAGACGGGATATATGATTGGCTTCAGACAACAGCTGAGCACGACATCATTTGAAGCATGTGAGCCGGAGATCACGGTGAATTATTTTTCTGTATACACTTGAACAGAGAATGCAAGTTTCATGCGAAATCTAACGAGCTGACCGATGCCTTTTTGGCTTGTCCTCCTGACTGAGCACAAGGTCCTTCACTGCTACGCGACAAACGCAGTCTAACGCTGCCTGGAAGCGGGACAATTGTACCCGTCTTGTGGCTAATCTTCAGCAGACTGTCGATGCTTCAAAGTTTCCAACCCTTGTCGGGCAATTCCCTCAACAGCCTTCGTGCACCATACTGCTTTCACAGATAGAGATTTTTAATCAGAATCACATCTTCCTGTGAAATTGTCATGATTTCGTTTAATTTTTGCTGATATTTAGGTCTTGACAATTTCCCAAGGTAAAGTAGCTGCACGAAATAGGTGAGGTGGAAAAATAGAAACACCTGTCGATGGCGTGTACTCTTAGTAATAAATGTGCCAAAAATCTTTCTAAACGGACGGTTCTACTTCAACTTATCATCATAAACGTGGTCACATGTTTTTTTTGGAACACAGTGTAGATAAGCCTATTATGAAGTTGAACAAGAATTCCGCACTGCGAGCAGAACATGGATCGTCTGTTGTTCCACTTTGCGTGGTTAACACAATGGACGACGATTGTGAACAACAGGTTCCGACCGTCGCACACCGTTTACAACATCTGTGGTCTGACGCGAAGTCGAACAGGAGACCGAATTAATAGTTGCACATATTTTGTATTTAAAACCCGAATTTATCCCACGGCAGCGTCTGGAGCAGGATCTGAATGTGGCAGCAGAATCAGCAGTGCCAACTTTTTAATAGTGTTCCATAGTAACTATGGGTCTATCTTGCTTAGTTTTCGAGATACGACGACGAACGAGACAGACAACGGACGGCGAATGACAGACGACGGCAGCCATTGCATATCTGGCTCTGGGCGAGCCAGCAGAAATAGATGGAATATTGGAAATTATGTAACTTATGGCGAATAATATGATCGAGAATGTCTGCTGTACGGTACTTCACGTTTTGAAGACACTTATTACAAGAACATAATTGTCAACTTTAGCAATAGATTATCATATCGTCTGTGATCCGATTGTTGTTTTGTCGTGTGTGTTTTTAGTACGACATCCGTTTGGATGGAACAGTTTTATCACCTTCTCCAATGCATGGATCGTCAAATGAGTAATTTAACTGTTAGCTGGCTTCAGTTTGAGTAACACCGAATGGCTAACAAATGGCATAAACGCTGGCGTTCGTCATAAGACTGACAACCGAAATCAGTGCAACTCTGATGGGACATCGGCCACGGCACTAGCCTCTAAGTTCTCGGACTGAATTTGCACAATGATAATTATTGTTAGTATTATTATTATTGTTGTTGTTGTTGTGGTTGTGGTTGTTGTTGTTGTTGTTGTTGTTGCTGTTGTTTTTACGGTCATTGTCGTCATTCTCAACGTCAAGAGATTTGTCTGTTTGATATCACTTGCTTCGAGTTTCGTTGTAGTTGAAATGTATCTTCAAGGCACTTTCCCAGTCCAGGGTGAAACGTTTCACCATCAGGAACGCAATGACTGGGTTGGAAAGGTACTTCTCCGGGTTTTCCATCGTGTGCAGACTGTGCTGCTCTAAGTTTCTCGCCAATCTGCAACAAGTGTAATCGCACCATTGGTGTATCATTTCGTTTCTTGCCTAACTGCAGGTAAGACAAAATAAGCTCAGCTGTCGCAATGCTTCGTGTCATTGTCCCTGCTAATCTTCCATTGTAACTACGTCTCTATCTCGTACCGTTTCTGAGATATTCAGCGTCGAATAATGGCGTGACCTTAAATTGTGGGTTAGGGGTCATTCAAGTTTGTTGAAAGTTGCACCAGTCGACAGATTATATGCGACTTCTTATCTGACGTTGTGACTATAGCTTTATCTTGTATCATTTTCGAGTTATTCGATGTTTAATAATATCACGACCTCGAAATCTCGTTAGAGGTCACTCAAGGTCATTGAAAATGGTACCACTCAAAAGCCTGGGTACGGTTTCCTACTGAATATTCGAATCGCGCAGCAACTATTGCCGTACTTTAAACCGTTTCGACACAATACACGAACGTGACGGACATACCGACATACACGGCACGACGACAGAAGCCGCGCTTATGTATGCGTCGCGCGCCAAAATTGGCCTCGTTAAACGATAAGTTAATTAGTTAGCTACTGCCAATATCTTCAGATCATTTAGTGCTGTTCGCAATGGTATAAATGCAAATTCAGCGAAAATTAGCCAATATTCCGATAATATTTTATATTGCAGCAACATGCTCAACAATGTTCCAGGGTTTTATGCAAAATTTTGGAAATGGGAGGTGTCAGAGAATTAGTGGGGCAGCCGCAAGCGAAGCGAGCGGAAATTTTTTGAACACTCCCTTTTGCGAGGTTCGGGTGTATAAATTGATTTGAGACCCCCCTGGAGGGGTGTTTTTGACCTAAAATATTGTCATTGTGCCTGGTTAAAGAGAGACGACTGAAGCGCAATGAAATATCCAACGATAATTTGACTCAAGCAAATTTATTCCGTTAAGTTGGCACTTGGTACTAGTACTACGGTAAGTGTATAGTCTGATAGAATTTCAACAATACAGTTCACAGAAACATGCAAAAACTAAGTTAAAGTAAATTTGTTATGCAATCAAAAGTCATCCGGTGATCCAACAACAACATAATAGTGAAATATGACATTGTCTCATACAAGCATATGCAGGGGGTGTCCTGTTAAAACAAGGGAGTGTTAACCCCCTAAGAAGGTGTCGATAAAACCCAACAACATTCTGCGGCCGTGGGGATACTTTGCATGCAATAAAATCCAAAACCGTGACATTTTAGGAATCGGATGCATAAATTTTAGTTGTCAGCGAATCGAAATTATTTCACTACAAAAAGACATGCGAAATAAGTAACATAAAACAAACTGGTAGGTCTATTAATTTTATATACTTATAGAAATCACTTTAGTAAAGCTATAACAAGTAAAATAGTGTAATGTCACATTTCAAGTCATCTGTCTGATCACGTGACCATAATGACGTCACATACCGCGAGAGGGCTGTGAGGCGGTCATGCTGCTTCTTAACGTAAGTCTTGAGCAGTCGAGCGACGTCGTACTCGGCACTCAACATTCGCTTCATGTCAATCACGGCCGTGAACATCTCAGTGTGGACGAGGGTCAGCGCAGCGAACCCGCAGACCACCCACGTCGTCCAGCACACCTTCATCGCTGCTCTACCTGTGCTAACGATAACGATAACTATAAACCGCTGAAGACGAAGAAGTTACGCATACCGGTAAACGATAAAAAAAAGTTATGACATAATTAACTCGAGATATTGGCCAAGGCTAGGCCTACGTTGATTTATTGTCTATACGAGTGCACAAACGGGCAATAGTCGAGCGATTGCCAGGCGCAATGTAACATTGCGCCTGGCAATCGCTCGACTATTGCCCGCCAATGTAAACTACAACACATCATACCGTGTCCCACAAAAACTACACCTCTGTACGCGTTGTGCAGCAAATAGTTATATTTAGGCAAATGCAATAAAATTATGGCACCATGGATGAATTCTAAACAACATTGCCAGCACTTGTCCGAAAAAGTCCAAGCGACCAAGTTATTGGTCTTTAAATGTTGATAACTACAGATATCACACTTCCCAACTATGCGTTAGTACTGCACAGACACGTGTTATATTCTATAATCTGCATACAAACAAATACGACATTTGTTTTGAAAAAGTACACAGCTTTAGTTTTAAGGAAAAAAGCTACAGTGCAAAAAAACTAAAAGCCGACCTTCCAAACAAATCCTGGGCACTCACAGGTTTGAAAATAAACTGACAAGGACACGGTGAACGCAATGTTGAAAAGAGTAATTTTTTGTCGTCATGATTCAAAGACCATAACTTGGTTGTTTAACAAAATTTTCTCACAAAATTTGGTAGTTTAATTCAAAATTCATTTAGGGTCCTGCTACCTTACTTTTTGTTGCATTGAATATAAGTAATTTGCTGCACAACGTTTAGGGGTGTACTTTTTGTGGTTTTAGATATAATACAGCTAGTTGTTGAAGTTCAGTGAGTAAACGAGTAGAGTCTAACGTCCCAATCGACACATAATGGGTCATTTCGGAGACAAATTCTTATCAGTGCTTATCGCGTTTACAAGAATTGAAACTGATGTACTTACTAATACCATACTAGACAGTACGTGGTGATGTCGGCGATGTAAGTGGTGTTCATCTGTCTGCCACGTGATCGTGACGTATACATAACTGCTGGCTACTGAAGACAAAGATGACGCAGCAGCTGTGATCGACTGGGCTGACATTTCTGTCGTCATTGCCGTCGGTCTCGTCGTCATGGTTATCGAACTGCAGCCGCTGCAGCCGGTAAGTCAGTAAAGCACCTCATCAATCCACCGAGGTCACTTCGGTACGTACGTGTACATAACAACCTGGAAAAGAGTTCGGTATATTGACATACGTGGACTTAAAATGTCATTTCCCGTAGCACAGTACTACAACTGGGTGCTATATTTGTGTGCTTTAAAATACATCTTTATTGTTTACGCTATGGTGCAGTTGTATGCCTCCGCGGGCTATGCGTAACACTACATTGGTTGCCGGTTCACGATCGTATTAAATTCAAAATTGCCACAACGACCCATAAAGCAACATATACCGGTAACTCCCTCCCCCCCCCCGTATTTGGCTAATCTGGTCCAGTGGCACACTCCATACAGAACTCTACGGTCTGCCTCTGCCAACCTTCTGTCTGTTACTCGTTGTAACATCTCATTTGGTGCTCGATGTTTTCGCTCGGGGCAGCTCCTGCTATCTGGAATAGTCTTCCCTCTGGACGTCGAGTTGAGTTGAGTTGCGTCGGCGAAGTGTCTGTAGCGACGCCGACGTTACGGGGAAATTCCAATTACCGCCTGCACCACGCCGCGGTTGTGAAACTTTACCGACACTATACTCAATTACTAAGTAACGTTCGCCCATCTCATCGGAGCATCGTGAAAATTTCGGCGCATCGTGAGTGACATTTTGATTATTGCGGCTTATAAATACTCTTACTTACTTACTTACTTGCTTACTTGCTGATAATTTTCTTGTTGACAAATATCTATGGCAGTTCTATGGAAAAAAAGTGCGAACTGAAATTTAATCAATTCTAACTAAAATTATGCTAAAAGTTCTCTGGTTTTGTTTTGTTTTATGATGCAGCGCACATATCTAAATATAATTTGTCTTTCGTTAAATAGTCTTTGTGGTAAAACTGCCTAGGCATACAGCAGTGAGATTTATCGTTGAAGACAATCCTTTAATTAAATAATTATGAATAAATAACTAGAGTTAAAGACCGCGCTCGCGATCATATGATGCCTTCACCGCTGCATTTGTCCGACATCCGTTGAAAATGTTTTTGCGTACCGGCGTCGCCAATCGCCATGGCAAGAAGAAAGGCGCAGTGAACGAATAGACAAATGTCTATGTCGGCTATTGAAAGATATTGTAGAGTAGTTCTATGAATGAAAAAAAATGTGGTAACATTCTTAATATATTTATATGAAATCTGAGAGTGAAAAATTATTTTAGATGCATAGAATCGGCATTTTATTAGCAATTTTGCGTGAAATTGTGTTTCGTTCAAAGAAAACAAAAGTGTATGTTTTTTTCTGAACACAGTGTATGTGTTATTGAATTTACAAAGTCATACAACGCACGTAGGAATAAAACAAAATTATCCACGTGTTCGACACGTTAAATCTACTCTATCGGCGTTCATTGACACTATCACAAAATATTACAAGAACTTATCATCAGAATAGATAGCCGAACGTTACGCCCTGTCAACGTATTGTGCCCCCACTTTTTAGTAATAACATAAAGAACAGTTTTAGCGATATTAGAGATATTAAACGTTGAATGCTGGCGTGCCCTTGGAATCTGGGTTAAGAATCATTCAAGGTCATTGAAAATGACGCCATTCAACGAATATCTATTAGTCTGTCATTGTAACTATGGCTATATTGCGTACCATTTTCGAGTTATTTGACGTTCAAAATATCGTGACCTTGAAATCTAGGTTATGGGTCACTCAAGACCACATTGGAAATAACACCATTCGATAGATCGCATACAAGTTCCTACTCGTATTCCATTGTAATTATGATCATGCATATCTTGAACAGTTTTTGAAACAGAGCGAGACATTCGATAGTAAGTCAGTCAGTCAAGCAAACAAGCGTTTATTGAAGTAGTAGCCAAAATGGCTGAATAGTAAAATAAAATAGATAAAAATAACATGGCATAACAAATGCAAGATAGAATTAAAACGTCATAGTCAGCAATACATCAAGATTATCATTATCATCATCATAATCATCATCATCATACTTATCACCATACATCATCATTATGTACTGTCATTACAGAGAAATTGACTAGACTACTGGTAGTGGGCTATGACATAAAAGATGAATGACTGGTATTTTTTAGTTTTGAAATTCTTAGATATTTGGAGGGAGCCCTAAGGCGAGACAGTAGTTCAGGATCGCGAGGTGGCGGATAGATAGATCGCATACAAGTTCCTACTCGTCTTCCGTTGTAATTAGTTTTCGAAATAAAGCGAGATATTGGTCGAAAAAACGACAGTTTTTGTTACAATTTTGTATTTAACTTCCACGATCCCCTAGAATCCATTCGAATTTTTGCCCGAAATTTTAATACAAAATGTCCGAGTCCCTGAGCTATTATGTGGTGCAAATATATTGCCGAAAAGTTCAAGTCTGTACCTAGGTGCAACAACGTTACAGAAGATAGACGGACAGACGGACAGACGACAGACGGATGGCTCTTGCGATAAGCCGAACGTAACGTTGTAATGTTCGGCTAAAAACTGGACAAACATTGGATAAAAAGCAGAAAAATATTCAGAATAGCAAATACTATAAAATAGCTGAAACATTAAGCATAGACAGCAATGTTTATATAGCTGACGCTCATCTGACTAAGTAAGTAATGTTTATTAAATGTCTCAAACGCACAAAAAATAATGAAAAGTCAAAAGAGGAACAGTATGAAGAAAATAGTATTATGACGAAAATGACAAAAAATACCAAAAAATTAGTACGCCTTTCTGTTCGAGCCAAGCACGTCATATTATGCAAGACGCAATAGCAAGAGCTCTTCAATATAATTCGTGATACAGAATTAACTGCAGAGAATACTTTCTAAGTCACAAAACGGTATAAGTTTACTTGGCAGAAAATGGTGTACATAGACTTCGCAACGCAGTTAGGGCATTAAAGTGTCTGCTACCTGTCATAATCATCCCATTCTATTCCCCTACCCTCTACTTTTTCCTCCCTCCCCTATCCTTTTTCCTAAATGCAGTTGGGGCCTGGGGAGCTCTGTAACTCCCGGTGTTCCGGGCAGTGTCGGACGCCCAAGGATTTTTGGTGCATTGTAAATCAAAATTTAAGCAACTTTATTCGCAGTAATATGGCGGCAATTAATAAACGACAATCAAACAAACAAACAAGCAAACAAAATAATGATACACAAATGCCACATACTCGTTTGACTAACACTTTACATTCAGGACAGACACTTTCTGCAGTTTACAAAGACCATTTTCTGAGTTACAGTATTTACGTAGGAATTTCATATTTTTACATTTGGCAATTAACACTTTTGTATCAGTACCAAAAAAGCATGGGCAGTCTGCGACAGCTGAGCTTCTTGTTTAAATATAAAATGCTTTGTCAAAGTAGGCGTACGTGGAAAAGTGGGGATCTCCCCGTTCTTAATCTATGTGACAAGCCGACTGTAGTTGAGCGTAAGAGAAGTACTCGCATGTCGTCCAAATAAGTTCAAAATATCAGAATTACAGCAGTTACAGCTGCACAAGAGAACACGCAGACGCGCCAAAAACGAAACAAGCAGTTCTGCTGTCGCAAAGAGGCCGGGCGATGATTCGTGTCTGTCAGTAGTTAGCTTCAACAGTACAAAACGTCGAGTAGAGTCTTTTGTTGTTAGTTACATACGCTACAGATTTATCACTGCGTGCAATTAAATACGTCTTCGGCGTAACGTTGAAACTTCTTGTCATAAACATTACGCCGTCCTTTCCCGTCACCAACAAACACCGCCACTTACTACCAGCTAAGTGTCAAAACTTGCGGGACGGTGGTCCGACGGCGTCGCATTGCTAGCACCTGGCCGGTAGCACCGTTAACAGCACGCAGTAAAGCCAGATATTGGCTCAGAATCGCGATTTCTGCTTACCCCACCTGCAGTCGACGCCCCTGTTAGGGGGTTTCAGTCGGAATATTGCCATGCCGTTTGGTATAGAACAAGAACTTAGCTATCGCAAACAGATCGCGCGTAAGCTGCGCACACAATACGTTGAGGGCACTCATATAGGCCTAAATATTACACCGTGACCTTGAAATGTAGGTTAGGGGTCACTCAAGGTCACTGGAAACGGAACCATTGGACAGATCATACACGACTTACTATTAGTCGAGATATTTGACGTTAAATATTACCGTGACCTGGAAATGTGGGTTAGAGGTCACTCAAGATCACTGAAAGTGGTACCATTTGAAAGCTTGGGTGCGGTCCTATTCGCCTTCCATAGTAACAATGGCAGTATCTGTAGCCATTTTGGAGATATTCTGTGTCAAAAAAATTGCCTGACCTTAAAATCTGGTTTTGGAGTCCTTCAAGGTCATTGAAAATGGCGCTGTTCGATAGACCATATGCGACTTTCTATTGGTCGGCCATTGTAAATACAGCTCTATCTTGTACCATTTCGAGTTTTTTTGACGTTGAATAATATCGAGACCTTGAAATCGGGGTTAGAGGTCACTCAATGTCATTGAAAATGGTGTCATTCGAAAGCTTGGGTGCAGTTTCCTATTCGCCTTCTATAGTAACTGTGGCCGTATCTGTGGCCGTATGTGAGTATTCAGTGTCAAAGAATAGCATGACCTTGAAAACCAGGTTAGTGATCGTTCAAGGCCATTGAATATGACACCGTTCAATAGACCATATGCGACTTTCTATTGGTCGGCCATTGTAAATATAGCTCTATGTTGTACCATTTTCGAGTTATTTGACGTTGAATAATATCGTGACCTTGACATCTGAGTTAGATGTCACTCAAGGTCATTGAAATTGGTGCCATTTAAAAGCTTGGGCACGGTTTCCTATTCGCCTTCCATAGTGACTATGTCAATATTTTGTATCGTTTGCGAGATATAGCGACTTATTCGTAGAAAATCGCGAAATTTTTATACCACACCTGTATTTCGCGCCCCAGTAGGGGATGACCCGTCGGAATTCGGTGAAGATGTTTGATGGTGGTAAAACTAGTGATTGGCTGCCGTATGGTAAAAAAACTGTGATGATATGTTAAGCCGTTTTCATCTGGTACCGGAATGTAACGGACGGACAGACGGACCTCGCCCCGAACAGCGCTTTATCGACCTTCCCCAGTTTATCCACATTCATTAGGTGTCGCTACTCGCTACTCAATACTGATTCTCCACATTTTTCGTTACCGTTAGTTACACTGACATAGGACCGATTTTTCTCACAGTCAATTTGCATTATCTGCGAGCTGTTGCCGATCTACTGTCAACGTTTCGTCTAAGCGTTTTGTCAACTTTTGTGCCTATTATCTTGTTAACAACTGTATCGGAGTCGATACGACAAGCTCCCGCTCGCCGACAGGTGCTGCCACATAGCGAATGACTTAACAAATTTCATAGGCGACAGACAGATGAACGAAGAAACAGAAGGACATCGCCATTGCGTAAAGCCCTCACATTTGCAAGTGGGACTTACTAAGCAAAGTTACACAGTTGCATAGGTAAAAAGTTACAGCCTCAGGCGACAAAATCAATATTTTTGCCGGGGCTAGCTAAATATGCCCGTTGTCAGCGGTATGCATGTGCGGAATATATATTTTATTTATGTTCGGTTTCGGTTCGGTTTTCGAAAATACTCGCATTCGGTTCGGATACAAGGCCTGTAGTTATTTACTACTTAGTTCTTATGTAATAGTTTAGTAGTTAATTTACAGCAAATATTACAGCATTACTGCTGTGCTGAATGAACTGTGCATATGAAACTTCGATAGTGTAGTTTAGTTGTAGCAGTCGTTTCGGCAGTGCTTTAAAACGTTTTTTATCCACTCCGCACATTGAATGCAAGTATATTTATTTTTTGCCACTTTTAATTTGAATTGCGGATTGCACGCAGTTTCTGTCGGAAAACGGCGTGAACGGGTGGCAAATTTTGGCGGTTCGGTTTTTAAAACCGAATCCGAACAGATTTTTGGTTTTCCGCACACCCCTAGTCAGCGGCATTGATTCAGCGACTTGAATTGAAGGACATGGCGACAAAGAAGGCCACGGTAAAGTGAAGAAACGCGACTGGAAACACGATTCTGGCGATGAAATCCAGCTTACTCCTGGCTAGCTTTCCGCCTTCAGAGAAGTCGCCATGGCGTGACTACAAAATTAACAGATATCAAGTGACATACATTCACACAACAGTGTACAAAGACCGGGATTGTTACACATGATCCTAATGATCATAACAGCGCAGTACAACTGTCATAAATTGCCTCAGGCAAATTTAGTGAAACTGCGAAACCAGTTACATAAAAGAACAGTTGTAGTGTTTGTAGGTCCTTATTGTGTTCCGTACGTAACAGGTCTCGCAACGGTTCATACCGCGGCGGTTCGTCAAGCCAGATTGTCAGCAGATTTTTACCGCGCGACGCGTATATATAGCGCAAACTATGCCGTCGCAACATGTCTGTCTGTCTGTCCGTCTGTCCGTCACACGCCGGTATTCTGTCAAAACGGTTAAACGTGCAAGGATGTATGAAAAAATCGACCAATATCTCACTTAATTTCCAAAACCATACAAGATACAGCCATGGTTACTATAGAAGGCTAATAGGAAACTGTACCAAAGCTTTCCAATGGTGCCATTTCCACTGACCTTCAGCGACCCCTAACCTAGATTTCAAGGTCACGATATTACTCAACGCCAAATAACTCGAAAGCGGTACAAAACACAGCTACTGAAAATGCGGGAGTGGAAAATGCGGGAGCAGACTGCAGGGGTGGAAAATGCAGGAGTGGAAAATGCAGGAGTAGATCGCAGGGGTGGAAAATGCGGGAGTGGAAATTCGGGAGCAGGTTGCAGGGGTGGAAAATGCAGGAGTAAGCCCCATGGATAGCCAACTGAGAATAAATTGAGATGGCGTTAAATTGATCTAAATTTGCTATCTAACTTTTGAAATTCACATTATTTACTAATATAATATAGGTGCATTATTCTCATTTTACTTCGTTTAATTTAACATATGTAGACTTGATTATATTTAGATGTGGCATTCGTGATCCAAAACAGTAATAAACATAATGTTTAAATGTCGAATGTTATTTTTTCTTACTGCTCCTCGTAACACAAGTTGACGCGTAAGTCAAGTTAGTACAGACGCAGCAACATGTTGATAGGCGTGCGGCAAAGAGGACAGCCACGTCCTTGGTTGTGCACTTCGCTGGCACACGACTCATAGAAGCGTTGATGACCGCACGGCATCAGCGCGATGCGTGTATCGCGCGGTGCTACGAGACACACCTCGCAGAAGTCAACAGCTGCGTCAGCTGATACGGTCGTTGGCGTACCGGCGTCATCACTGGTGTCGTCATCATTCTGATGCTGTGTATTGTCATCCGGGGCCTCGGTGTCGTCATCGTCGTCCGCGTCTGAATAGCTCTCACTTAGCATCTTCTCTGAGCCGACGGCATGGCTAA
>Ga0209149_1000778_pt1 | contig 14258 bp, 6 predicted proteins | sample WorMetTyACAVOLI2_FD_187423 | JGI IMG/M metagenome (GOLD analysis project Ga0209149, IMG submission 187423) | Marine gutless worms symbiont microbial communities from Max Planck institute for Marine Microbiology, Germany - Olavius algarvensis... ... | reverse complement strand
GGGGGGGGGGGGGGGGGGGGGCGATAGTAGTGTCGGGCAGAACTTGCCGGAACGTTGAGCAGCGGGAGACAGACATCAGAACTATGCTTGCCCTGCTGCATTAACGGCTTCACCTCCCTCGCCCAGTTTCCCGCATTCTCCTCCAGCTCTGTCTGTTGCTGGTCCAGTTGTTCCATGTGACACAGGCGGCATCACTGTAGAGTAGACATGTCACTGGACACTCGTTTAATTGAAGCATTTCTGTTGGATCGTTGCAAGTCGTATGCAGTCGTGCACGAATGACATGACTAATAGAAATATGTGGACAGTCACGATTTTGAGTTTTTTTACTAAGAGACAGACGTAAGTAAGGCACAGTAAGTTTTCACCGAGTGTCTGTTTCAGTTATGGCCGTAAGTGAGCGATGAGTTTTGGTGTAGTTTCGGCCGAAACTGACTGCTCACTTACGGTGCCACTTTTGGTTACGGCCGTAAGTGGAAAAACGACTTTCAGTCGGTCTCTAACTGTCTCATTATTATCATAATAATTACCATATTTACATAACTAACATTAATTATGCCTTTACGTCTGCCAATTAGGTTGTGCTTTGCCTCGGTTGGTTGGTTTGTCTGTTAGCAGGATTATTCAAAAAGATATCACTGAATATATATGAACTTTTTGGAAGGCTATACCTTGGGACAAGAAATCATCAGCTGGACTTTAGAAGTGGTCGGGAACCACAATTTGTTTTCACCTTCTTTAATACTACAACGGTGCTCACAAGTATACACTGGACTGTGGGAAATCCCACTATTATGAGATGCTACCATAGCAGAGAAAACCACTACGTAAATCCCAATGTGAGATAACCGCTGACATCAGCATACATCGTCAACCATGACAACGGTCTGCACCCTCTGAGTGCTTTCTAGTGAATGCTGCAACTAGAACTGTTATAATTCAGTTAAGAGAATGGAGTGGTAGGAGCTCACGAGTGCGGTCTAGTGACAACAGAGTCAACGACGGTGCCTGGAGGAGGATTTTCCTTCTGCTCCAAGAAGAAGCGCTGAGCAATTCGCTTCTTGACAATGACGTACATCAGCTTACACCTGAACACAGCTCACACTGCTCTTGAAAACTGTAACTACAGTGTGTCTCACAAAAGCCGGACCGCATAACTTCACCAATTCACAATATTTACTAATTATTTTTGGTAGGGACAGACCTTATTCAAATCTCAATTGACTACGTTAAGAAGTTTTTAAATTGGCTTAGAACCAGCTGTGCAGTTTCCATAACAACAGTAGGCACTTGACGGAGTGTATCACAAAAAAACTGGACCGCTAGGAATACAACATTTTGGGATAACTTGATAAAACTTTCTTTAATTTAAATAAAATTTCACCAAAAAAATCTGTGTTAGGTATTCTTAAGTAAACCTCAATATTAGAAGACAGTTGATTTTACAGCAGTATACCAGCTGAAGCGGTTACCATAGCAATCCTCTAGGATGCGTCATTTCACAGTTGATGCTGTCTTATGAACAGAAACGTTAAATCTTTTAAACAAGCAGTGTTTCTATCGGAACAGTGTGCAATGTCAAAAGTTACAACAAGCGTTCGAAGAGCAGTCGTTCGGCCTTGACACAGGCACACAATTGTTTTCCCAGTCGGTTATTGCCTTGTCGATAACACGCTGTTCAAACTTAGCCAAGAAATTCGCTGTTCGGGTGTGTCAAGTCACTACTGTTGCTATGGCAACAACGCAGCTGGTTCTAAACCAATTTAAAAACTTTTTATCCTATCAACTGAGAACTGAATAAGGTCTCTCTCTACCAAAAATAATTAGTAAACGTTGTGAATTGGTGAATTTATGTCATATTATTCGTAGCGGCCCGGTTTTCTTTTTGAGACACGGCGTATTACAACAGCAAACATCATACGTACAACACGAAACAGAAGCATAATCACAACACCATCATATTCACTTACGTCAGGCGCCTCCTTCCAAGATCCACTGTTCAAAACATGTACATGTATGTACCAGCTACCTTAAGGCCCATTTGTAGCGACACAACTCAACTCAACTTGACGTCGTGTTGAGTTGCGTCTAGGGTCGCTATAGACACTTCGCCGACGCAACTCAACTCAGCTCGACGTCGAGTTGCGTCGCTATAGACACCCTCACCGATGCAACTCAACTGTCGCCGACAATCGGCAATGCAACTGACCCAGTTGAACAGCGTACAGCCAATCGCGCGAAGTAGGTCAGTTGAGTTGAGTTGTGTCGACGTCGCTATAGACACTTCGCCGACGCAACTCAACTCCACTCGACGTCGAGTTGAGTTGTGTCGCTATAAACGGGCCTTTAGTCAGCAACACGTGGCAGTTTACTTAGTGGCTTTGCACACGTCAATGACGTTACTCTACACTGAGCCAGGTTAGTACTAAGATCGGTGTCCATGCATGGGTATACCACCTTGCTATTAAACCAGCCACTCAGGCCAACTCAATGGGGCCATCCTTCCATGGTAGGTTCAACGCTCTGCCAGATGATCTACGAGATCCTACAGTCAGCACAGCAACCTTCAGACAATCACTGACAACACATCTTTTCTCTGCCCATCAGCACGTTCAGCACACTAGAGGTGTCTCATGCAATGCGCTACATAAATGCACAGTACTTACTTACTCACCAAGTGCAACAAGTAGTCACAATCTCCACGGCCATCGCTAGAGATGAAATGGTGAGTTCTGCATAACAGTAACAGGACTGCTACTTGCTGTTTTGGCCTATCTTCTCCCGTACAAAACTGATGTGTATTACGACTTTAGACCTAGACGTCATTACAGACAACTTATACCTATATAAAAAAATCGTACTGACACTTCTATTTCCATACTGTATTTGATGTATTTTGTAATCGTTTCAACAAACCAATATGGATGATGGATGGATGCCGGTATACTGACGTAATCAGTTAAAAGCCCTGGCTGTTAGATGAGGCGGCCATCCGGCAGAGTCGGCTGTATGCGAGCTTAATTGGATTAAGCTCAAATCACCCTAAATGAGATGAGCTCCTAAGCGACAAACATTGCTGTCTATGCAGAATCCTAGTCTGTAACAAGAAGCTAGCTGTCGCAAAGAGGCCATGTGATTGTGACTGTCTGCTGTGGCCTTCAATAGTACAACACCTCAGACTTTCATTATTAGTTACATCGGCTTCAGATTTAACAATGTGTACATTTGAATTCTGTTCTGTTCAAGCTCAGCTGTCGCAGAGACCGCGCGACACTTCGTGTCATTGAATATTTTGCTAAGTCACTCAAGGTCACTCAAACTGAGGGTAGGGGTCGTTCAAGGTCATTGAAAATGGCGCCGTTCGATAGATCATATATGACTTTCTATTGGTCGGCCATTGTAAGTACAGCTGTATTTTGTACCATTTTCAAGTTATTTGATGTTGAATAATTGTGACCTTTTCAAGGTCACGATTATTCAACTTATTCAACTTTGACTTCCATAATAACTATGGCTGTATATTTAACCATTTAGGAGATATTCAGCATCAAAAAATAGTGTGACCTTAAATACTGGGTTAGGGGTTGTTCAAGGTCATTAAAAACGGTGCCATTCGATAGATCACATACAACTTTCTATTGGTCCGCCATTGTAAATATAGCACTATCTGGTACCGTTTTTGAGTTATTTGACATTGAATAATATCTTAACCTTGAAATTTGGATTATAGGTCACTCAAGATCATTCAAAATGGTACCATTTGAAAGCTTGGGTGCAGTTTCCTATTCGCCTTCCATATGGCTCTATCTTGCATCAGTTGCGAGATAAAGCCCGATATTGGTCGAAGATCGCAATGTTTTCATACCCCTTGCATTTGACGCCCCCGTTAGGGTGGTCCCCGTCGGAACACTGCCATCCCGTTTGGTATGGAAAAACTAGAATGGTGGGGCTACCCGACAGTGGAAAAACTCTGAGGATATGTATAACCGTTTAGGCACAAAACCGGCATGTGACAGACGGACGGACGGACGGATGGACAGACGGACGGACACCTTGCCACGACATAGTCCGCGCTATGCATACGGACTATGCTCGGTAAAAACGATTTAGACGCTTGCTGTCATAAACATACATCGACTACCGATGTTTGTTTACAACACTACTTGACTCATGTGAAGATACAATGATGTATGGCATTGTGGCATGGCCATCTGCCGCTGTAAATAGAGGCCGACACCTGGTGTTGTAAACTTACTCCACAGTCGAAATTGTTGACAACACTCTGTGTAACCAAAAACCGAAACTTTTGTTAGTTTGATGCAAGATTCACTATGCAGGCAAAGTCAGTTTGCACAATGCACAATGGCAAAAATCCTGCCAGATCTGTACAACCAGATCAAACATCCATCCATCCCAACTCACGGTGTACTTCTAAAATATCCGCGTCTCATAAGTTCAGCATCAGACCACTCACTCTGGCGCTGCTGCCTCGATGCTTTCTTTGACCTGTGTCACTTCGTGTTCGCGCACCGCCAATATCTGACCGTCGCCGACACCGTCGCGGTAAATGACGACGTACTTAGGTAGAGTCGCATTGATTTCATAGTATCTACGTAAGCAGTCTGACGACGCAACAAAAGTACATGTAAGTTAATTTTACATTAAACACATCAACAGGGTTCCCACTTAACTTCCAAATATGAAACTCCCGACTATGTCAGAAAGTAAAAAGGTAAAGGTAAGCGGATTAATATAGCAATTTTTTGTAGTACCTCACACTCAAGGCACTCAGGCATGTATCACAGTTTTACCTGCAATTACACCATGCCTGCCTTTACCTCGTAAGCGTTCACCAGAAGGTGCCTCCAGAGACTGAGGTGAATGGCATCTAATTGCAGCCTACTACTCATTTATCTATCCCAAAAGAATGAAAGGCTCAGTCGGCCTAGTTGGCTGACCTGTACCGGACAGTTTACCCACATAAGTGGTAACCTGTCAGCTGCAGGTCGAGTGCAGGACAGGGAAAGTTCGCCGGTCAAAGACCAAGTGTGCCACGGAAAATACTTCCTGACCATCTCAGATGCAACAACTTTGGTTTTAGGTAATTTTTCGTCGGCTCCATCGCCACTGCGATTTATACACATATATGCAAGCACTTTCAATCTAAAAATAACAAAATAAATACTAAAAAACCAATCCAAATAATATAACTCATCACGCTTCTGGCTTGAAACAATATTACAGCAACAGTGGCACAATCTGATAATACACAACATTTTTCCCGAACCACCAACAAAATTCCCAGACTATGCTCGACTTTCTGTAAAAGTAAAGAAAATCATTCGGTTAGCTGTAAATGACCTTTAGCATCATTGTAAATCATCAACGACTGGCATGTCGGCAAACAATACATGGCAAGCTTTGTACTTGTAGTTGTTTTATTGCAGTACACAATGCGATGACGTCACAACAATGCAATACAAATTCGTATTGCATTGGTTGTATTGCATGCATGTATTCATGAGCCTCTTGTACGTTCACAGGCAAAGGCGAAAATAGTCCGCTCTGCTACCGACAGCACGGATATCGATTTGCACCAGTGACATAAATTCACTGTAATTTGCAAATCACCAAGGCGACCGTAAACGAAACGCAGTGAGGGCACGTTATTAATGACGTAACTATTGACGTGAAGTTAACGTCAGCGGTAAATGAAACGCAGTGATTGCACGTTATTACGTAACAATAAAAACCCCCACTAGTCATAAGCAATAAATCACTGCCAATGCCAACCTATCTTCTCGGACTTAAAGACATTTCTCCATAATCATAATCCAAACCTGATTTATTTCTAGTCTTTCGCAAATTATTAACGTCAGCCATTGGTGTTGTTCTGAAATAAGTGGTCAGAAAAATCATCGCGTGACGATCGATCAGTCTGCGCTGGCACTTATGAAGGACTCGGTTCACTATTGGTGATTGCCGTGGCAACGTACATTCAACAAAAATATAAACAAAAGCAAATAACTCATGACCGTTCAAGCGTAATATGACAGAAAATCACTCAAAATGTAAATGCGTTAAAAGTGGTCGATCGCATCGATCTGACTAAATTTAAGAACGCGCGCACATGACAGACTGGCTCACTGTAAATGCCGCACTACTACGTCCATACTACGTCCGCAATAGAGTCCCATGTTTCTGCGTAAAATATCGTTAAAAATCGCATGTAGATTAGCAATAAAAATAGAAACGGTCTCTGGACCATATAATACGTGTTTTTGATATGCTATCGCGCCAGCTGTAAGAAATACGTCTTACGTCACGTTGTGATGTATTTCTTACCGCCGGTGCTCGAGGGTATCAAAAACACGTATTGCATGGGCCAGAGACCATTTCTATATTTGTAGTTGTTTGCCGTTCAGCGCTGAGGACATTGATACAGTCAGCCCAATGCACATCCCCAGTGCAACCAAAGGTCATAACAACCTCTTTGTGGGTATATGATCAGTATACTACTATACTTCGATGCCCGGGTTAAATAGAACGGCTGCGACAGAAAGGACATCTGGCATCAAATTTGGAAGTCGCTATTCACCTGCTCAGCGTCAGTGTAATGTTCCTGTGACACTGACTACTGGCATGCCAACCAGTGAACTTGAAGACATGACAGGCACAAGATGGGAGGGTGAGCAGTACCTCCTGGGCCACATGGAAATCTAGAACAGTTGTTGATTGTTGAGCTCACCCAGATTGTTCTGCAGATTTAATCGTGTTTATTGACATTTACGGACATTATGTGCAATCAAAAACTGACAGCTAGGCAGTTTCGTCTACTACATGGATCTGAAACAGAAAATTAAGGAACAATAAACGAATGAGCACGATAAATCCGGTCCAGGTGCCAGCAATTTATTAAGGTGGGAAGGCTTTGTGGAAAAGGTAGGACCTTTTAAGAATGGAGTGAAAGAGTGTGGGAGTAATGGATGCTGACAGTGGCGATGATGAGAAGTGCATGAAATAGTGAATCAAAGAACGACTGGAGGTGGACGAAATGAATCTGGAAGTTAATTCCAAAGACGAGGCAACACACCCTAAATGAGCGATCTGTGATTTTCAATGACAAGACCGTCAAGGAAGTGTGACAACACACAAGGAGCGGGTACTGCAGCAGGGGGTTGAATAGAGATCAGATTGTGAAGATGGGTAGGCGACATAGTAGTAAGAACTTTGTAGGTAAGAGAGAGAAGCTTATATTCAACACGTTTAGTTACCTTAAGCCAGTTGAAAAGTCTGAGAAATGGAACTGATACGACTGGATCTTTCTGAGCTAATCAGCAATACCTTTCGAGTATCACACCCTTACGGGGCAGGGCATAACAACAGTTAAAAAGTGGGAGTGTTTAGAAAGCCAAAAATCGATTCAAACTCAAGTTTTCAAAAACTAAACTGGCCAAAAACGTGACATCTGTTCAAACTGTCTTCCGACAAAAACTGCATGCATTCTGCAATTTAAATCAAAAGTGACAAAAAATAACTTGCATTCAGTATGCAGATAAAGGTAACACACAATGAAATTGCTACAGTTTATTAACTACAGTCTCAAAATCTGGTATACACAGTTCATTCAACATAGCAGTAACGCTGTAATATTTGCTGTAAGTTAACTACTCAACCATTACGTAAATAGCAAGTAACTACAATATCTTGACTGAACCGTATTTTTTCAAACCGAACAGAACCAAACTCATTACGAACCGAATCTGATTTTTTTTCAAAAACCGAACTGAAACAAAAAAATCTATTCCACACGTCCCTAATACAAAGTGAAGAGAATTACTCGTCATAAACATGCGCAGACTGTTGTGGAGTTCTTCGCCAGTCTGCTGGAACGCCCATCTCGTGTAGTAGCGCGTACATGTGTTATTCAGACTGGCAACGAACCCGGCGACCGAACGGCCACGTTTCAGCGTGTCGTGGTACGTGTCTATACCCACCACCATCAAACCATTTACCTGCCACACAAATAGCTGCTACGTCACACACAACGTCGGACAGAAAGTCAACACAGTCACAAACATAAACAAGCAACTCATTTAATAACTCAGTCCGTGTCCTCGGGTTCTTCGTGTTTTTCAGGTTCTACTCAGCATCCCCATAGGTAGACTGTGAGGAAAGGTTGGGAGTGCTTGTGAGGAATTTGAGGACAACGAGGGTGGTATATTTGGTTACTGTTTCTGAGGTATAGGTATGGTAGAGTTTAACGTCCCATTCGACACATTATAGGTCATTTCGGAGACGATTTTACAGGTCACATGACCCAAACAACAGTGTCATAGCACTGAAGGATGATGGTTAGTCAACCACGTTAAGGGCCAATCCCACCAGGCTCAGCTCACTAACAGGTAAAGAGAAAGATGTAAGCAAAAAAATTTTATTATCTATATAGCACCATTAAGACCGAAGACACAGAGGCACTTGGAAGACAGAGAGCTAAACCAAGCGAGATCAAAGCCCGATATAGTCAACCGACCTGTAAGAACGGCTCGTATCTTTGTGCACCATTATAATAGTACACAATACTGTAGCACAGAGAAGGGACAGTTTTTATTTATATTCCCCTTCCTCCAGACCAACATCACATCTCAGATGTGGCCAACTGGAGGTAAGGGAGGGGGGTAATGTTTCTGAAAGTTCTAGTGCCAGATCAACCGGGTTGTCCTGGATATCATCATCATCATCATATCCGGTTTTGGTATTTAAGGTGCTGCGGTTGTCCCGGACTCCGGGGTAGGCAACACCTCACACTCGTTCTCCATGAATTCCTGTCTAACGGGTTGACACCATCCAGGTTGACACCATCCAGGTTGCATATAGTCATATCATTTCTAACACATGCGGACCACGTCTTCCTTGGCCTCCCACGATCTCTGGTGCCTGGAAGCCCCAATCGCGTGATGGAGTTGATGCACAAAGTGGCACGCTGTACGTGCCCGTACCACCTAAGACGCCGAGTGCGAAGAACAGCCGTGATCTCGTCTAGTAAGCCATTAAATAGTTGTCGTGTCACTTGCCAACTCAGGAAGCCAGTGAATCAACCGATCGCCCAGTCTCACTGCTACTCAATTGGATACCACTCGCCATATCTCATACATTTACTACAAACCTCTGTATCACCATTTCACACCACTACAACCATAGAAGTAGTAACAGAAATAAGCCAAAGATAAGACCACAGATATCTAGTGCTGCTACGAATGTCATCAAATTTTTTGAGAGGAAATATGATAAGACACTTCAAAAGACGGGCTCCTACTGGGCGGAGGAATGAGCTACGTCACAACTCACGTGCAGAAGTAAACAAGTTCCTGCTTGCATATGTAATAACGCGTTAAGTTTCAGCAATATTTTGTCTGCTTGCGTAAAAAGAATATTTAATTGCTGCGACGTATATTAACGTTACGTTAAAATTGAAGCTCGTGATCTAATAGCAAGCAGTTATCGCCAAGCTACTACTTATCTGTGGATATGGATGCCATATTTCCTCTCATTTGCTACTGTGACATAACAAACTCGCAGTGTGACTACAACACAATAAAATCACAAACAAGTGTTGCCAGGCACTGCAAACATTGCCCCTTGCAGAGTGCTATCACCTAGGTCGTGTCCAACAGTTGACCGGTCTAATAGGCCTGTCCACTGGACCAGCCTATGCTAGACCAGTCAGTTGTTGGACAACTTTCATCGTTATCCAGTAGAACAAAACGCCAGCAATTGCCGGCAGGCGATACACTCCACATTTGACAACAGATTCCATACTACCAGTGTTACGTAACATGCTATTGGCCAACTAAGATATACTTATATAGATCAGAACCTTCAACTACACATTATGAATACCTTTCAATTCAAAAATAGCTCTCGTACAACCAATCAACATCATTGTACATACGACGTCACGTGACCTGCCGCTCATGTGGATCGGCATTAAAAATCCATCCATCAAAAATGGCTCAGTCTTTCAGCTGAAAGTTGTCCAACAGCTGACCGGTCCAGAAAAATAGCTCAAAAACGTGGACCGGTGAGCCGCTGGACATGCAGCTGGTGTCAGTGGCATGATTGCAGTGCCACTGCCGATCAATTCTGAAAGCCTTATAACAACAGCTGTTCTCCCGTTAGCTTGGTAAGTTACAAAGTTCCGAACACGGTTACTAAGTACAAACTCGGGCAACGAGAAACAATACCTCATCGGCTGCTGCTAGGGCGAGGCGAGTGAATTACACTACATCTGCAAGACAAACACTCTTTCAGTCACATGATGAACTGCACCCAGCAAAAACCAGAAAAGCTACTCGACCCAACGGGGTCCTAGTCGACCCAATGAGATCCTACTTGACTCAATGGGGTCGAGAATAATGCCTCTGCCAGGCTGACAAATCTGTCTTCGGCGTCATGTGACATTGACTTTTGACCTTCTCGTCGCCAAGTCGACTGTTTCATGCCTTAGTCCCGCGGACCACTTGTGCCCATTTGCACTTAAATCAGTTCAGTCATTTTCAAAATACTGTATTCACAAGTTAGGTAACGGACAAACGGATGGACGAACGAATGTACAGATAGAAAAAATAATGAATGCTTCCGCCTGCCAGTCGGGCCTGGTGGAGGCATAACAGACTGCACAAGTAAGAAGATGCTACCGGAATTTTGACAGCCCAAAGCTCTCCGCCCATCTTGCAGTTCATCTGCAGGACAATTTTTGTAGTGATGGACATCAGTATGTCCGGCTTTTTCTTTATCGTGTTGCTGACTATCATCTGACTGGGCACTGAAACAACACAGCAAACCGGCAGCAATAGTGAGTCTAACAAAGAAATTAAACGTGTCAGCTTTTCAAGCAAAACCTGCCGATGTAAAGTACAAATGTAACAGTGTCATCCATATAAATGAGTAAATGTGTCATGAGTATAATGTGGCCACTGTCAGTGATTCCTTGCATTTCAATGCATATGATTCAGATCCTTGCACAGTAGTAATTCGGTTTTGTTTATCGATCCCGGAAGGATAAAAGGCTGAGTTGGCCTACTCGGCTGACCTATAGCAGTCCATACCGTACCATACCATCCGGGCTGCCGTGGTCTAGATTTGCCAGGAACGACGCTGACGCCAATTAAGATGGCCCAATGCACAAGTCCTGCCGGAATGGGAAGGAAGGATATGAAGTGTATCCAGGTGTAGGTGGTGCACTGCTACTGCCACTTTTTTGCTGGCAGTGCGTGTGTGTAGTGTGTGCAACGGAGAAGGAGGGGAGACTGAAGGGCTTGTGGCTATTATAAATAAATAAAAATAAATAAAAATTTTTACGAGCTAGGCTTGTACGTTGTGTTTCTCTGAGGCCGTGCACTGCTTACAGTGCCGGAGCCGGCCTCATCTGTTATTCCAACACTGGCTCGCACTAGAGGTCCGGGCGCCCTTAAACCCAGTTCTAGTGGTCTGTCACAGATTTAAGAGGACACAGGCCTCTGTGCCTGCCCGAGCTATTATCTCTGAATATTCACACTTAGTTGACCTCCATGTACCGACAAGCCGCCGGAGCATTGGGTTGAATCCCGACCTCCAGAGCCTGGCAGCCACACAGGCCAGGCGCACTGCAGCGAGTGACTTATGCCACTGTGCCACTAGGGCAGGCCATCTATAAAGGTAAAGGTAAAGGAGGGCCATACTCCAGAAAGAGCATAGGCGGGGTGCTCATATCCCTTTTACAGGCCGTTGAACCCGTAGGTGGATAAACCACTACTGTCTGTGATGCATGGCCAGTGCGACGCCAGACCTACAGTTACCTTCCCAGCCTAAGCTGGTACTCAAAGCGCCTACCCGCGGAGGGATGGCCACGCTGAGTTGACCTGGGTGGCTGGTTACATGCCAAGATAGTTTACCCACCCGAAGATGGTCACCCATCCAGGCACTAACCATGCCCAGCGTAGAGTAACTACGTTGATCGAGACCAACGCGTTACCACTAAGCCAAACCGCCATCCATTTTGCAGGCAACCTTTAGCGGAGAGTTTACCAACAAAGTGGTCACCTGTCTGGCTGTAAGCTGAGCACAGGACAGCAAAAGTTCGCTGGTCAAGACTGCCATTCTACTCACTGTAATATGCAGCCAACTAGTCCACATCAGAACCAAGAGAAAATGGTTATAGTAAAGAAGTAACTCCTACTCCTGTCTGCTTATGAGATCAAACCATATTATTCTCTGTGTGCAATACCACTGTTTCAGTCACCTGCGTTTTCACAACAGAGACAAAGCTTGAGAGCATCATATCGGTCTTTGCGTTGATTTGACAGGATGCAGACAACCATTCTTGTTGCATCTGGTCTCACAACATCTCTCAGTGCACTCAGATACGTCGAACTACTGTCATTCAGCAACTCACGCCTGCAATGGAAACACAGCACTCACTGGCCGAATATATGCAAGGTGCAAGGTGGACAAACATGTCCAAAACTTATGTCCAAAAGCGCCACTTCTGAATTCACACAAAATGCTAGGTAGTACAGCTTACGCGGATAAACAAAAATCTGAAATCTCTGACATTTAAAGCAAAACCAGTCACACTCTTAATGCAAAAGTTTGAAAAAAAATTTAACAGTTGAAAGAAGAACCGACTTCAGTGGCTGCGTCCAGTGTATGCCCAACCCTCTAGACACACGCTCGGCAGCCGCAATAAAGTCAGCTGTTTCGCGCGAGTTTCTTGATGGGTACATGCACACCCAGTCCTGCAGAGGTTGGGCAGTCAGTAGAGGCACGCTGCGCATGTCTCTCGACCAGTCAGCTGTATGCTCATTCACCAAGTACTACACACAATCACACATGTATATTCGTTTATTAAACAAGCTGTGCGGCTAGGTGGCCGCCACAATATGCCCCCGCCCCACCCTGACTTTTGACCTTTTGACCTTGAAGTCGGTGTGGGAGTCGCATGTGACCTGGGGTACCCCTGTGCAAAGTTTCGTCTTCCTAGGCCTTTTGCTTTTCGAGTTAGAGCCGATGTACGCGACATCAGACGGACAGACAGACGGACGGACGGGCGGACGACGGACGCCGATGACAGCCTAATGCCCCGCCTCTCCTACCGGGGCGGGGGCATGATAAGTGTGGGAACGCCCTCCATTCTCTTTTCTCTCCCTTTCCTTGTCCTCCCGTCCCCTTCCTTTCTCTCCGTACTCTCCCTTCTCCTCTTCCTTTACCCTCCCTCCATGCCGCAAAGTGCCCCCTCTAATCCAGCGGTGTGGGAGCGATGGAGGAGCGATGTAAGCTCCCCCAGCCTGGGGGAGCGATGTAAGCTCCCCAACGGGGTCCGTGGCGGAGCCCCGGCCGCAAACGCATTTTTGACGTATAGCATGGTATTGTCCCCTCCTCGCTGTAACAAATGTAACAGCCGGTCCATCAACAGCCAGTGTACCAACTTCATTCGTATTATTTGATTTGACACGAAAATTACCTTTGCACTCTAAAAGGCTAATATCTGTATTTGCTTTTGCAGATGTATGTGAATTTTGGTGATGATGATGGCAAGTATGATGATGATGATGGTGGTGGTGGTGGTGGTGGTGGTGGTGCTGGTGGTGATGATGGTAGTGGTGGTGTATTTGTTGCGTGATGCAGGTATTCTGTACTACGTGAGTTCAACCCTGAATCCAATCCTCTACAGCGTCATGTCACACCGGTACCGTAGAGCCCTGCACGACACGCTGTGCTCTTCTAATTTGTCTGGACAGTCTTCGAGGCGTCCAAACTGCTTACGTCGCAGCGACGAAGATAGCGTCGTCAGTACTCGTGGGTATCCTTGCGCTGGCCGGGCCGCCTGTTCTATACCTCTTACAATGTGGTGCGAGAGGCCCTCGGCACAGACGTAGAAATCACTACCGGCACTCAGCGGCTTACTAATGAGACACGATTTACGCAGCGGCTTACTAACGAGACGCGAGTTACATGCAGCGCTGTCAAGTATAGCGCAGTGTTGTAACTGTCGAAACAAACGATACAGACCTGTATTTCGAAGGTCCGCTATTTCCAAAAGTCTATTTCCACTGTGATAATATGTGGTAGGGTTAGGGTTAGTGGTAAGTTGTTTGTTAGGGTTATACAGCCTAAATTGCCTAAATTTGTCAAAGTTACGGCCAAAATACTATCGGTCTTTTTTTCCGGACACGGTGTATTTGCATGTACCCCAAAATTGTTTGGGGGGGGGAGGGTGG
>Ga0209149_1000777_pt1 | contig 14259 bp, 14 predicted proteins | sample WorMetTyACAVOLI2_FD_187423 | JGI IMG/M metagenome (GOLD analysis project Ga0209149, IMG submission 187423) | Marine gutless worms symbiont microbial communities from Max Planck institute for Marine Microbiology, Germany - Olavius algarvensis... ... | reverse complement strand
AAGCGTTATTGACAATAGTAAACATTTACTGCTAACTACAGATTTAGACGGGCGATTTGCTTTTACGTTTGGGAAACGTGAGTGAGCAGAATTTAACGTTCCACTCGACAGATGATAGCTCATTTCACGGAGCAATCTTTCCATACAGTAAACCACACTCAACCAAGAGAAAATACCCAAAAAACACAAAATACACAAAAAACTAACCGTAACGCAAAAAAACTGGCGCTAGTTCAGAAAAAAGATGCAAAACACACAAAAATTAAACATATACGAATGATCATCTGTAAGAACTGCTCCTATGTGTGTGTATGTGTGTGTGTGCATGGAAACATCAGAGGCTGACACTTTAACACCAGACAACATCTTACAACAACACGTGTCATCTTCTGCCAACTACAGGTGTGAGAGTGAGTCAACAGTGTTGCTATGTTAGCAACGGAAACAGCACAAAACCATTTTTGCATGTAACACATGAAAGCAAAACCGGTTTCAAAATTGGTTTCAGTTGGGTGCTGCACAACTTACTATGCCATAAAGTTCGACATCTGCTCAGACGACTGTACACAGAGAAACATCAAGTGACACACTGACAGAAATAATTCTGCCTTTCTCAGTGCTCTGTTCGAAAACATCTAAGTTTGCTGAAAAATATAATTCAGACGACTAGAACAGCTTAACGAAAAATCTGACCCACAAACTACTTAGTGCAATTAAATGAGAACATGAGAACAAGTCCAACACATCACATACATTATCATATGACTACAGAACTACAGCACTAGGCAATGTGACAAATTAAAACTTCAACACCACTCAACATCTACGACGACACATTATACAGTATATCTATGCAATATCTGAAACAAATACCCTGAATGTATCCCATTTGTAACTACACATCATTCAAATACAGCAGTAGTGCTACACTGTGTACGTGACTAACTGGACTAACAAAACTAACATTAGCAATAAAAGATACAACAAAGACTATGCCGAGATGAACAACGAACGACGGCTCGCTGGTGTTTCAACAGGTGATATCGTACCTGCAGCACAAAGATGATGACGCAGTTACAATGCAGTTGCATCAACTTCAAAAATCCTTTTCAGTTGGGTCTCTTCTCTTCTCTTCAGGGCAGACAGCCGTTAGACTGTCTGGCGCTGAGGCCGCCAATTGGGCCCAATGCGCTGCCCCTGTTCAGTTGGGTCATTTTATGACAACAATCATGTCGACTATGATACTGAAGCAACTGCTTGCACACCAACTGTCATTATAACATCGTTGAAGTACAGAACATATTTTTGAGTATTTCCTACTTTCAACTGCAAAATATGCAAAACAAACCATGGTGCAAAGCACACAATACATCCACTGGCTGATACTAGTCACCACTACTTCGTGGCATCAAATGCACTTTATCAAAGCTCATTGGTTTAGCGACATTCGCCATGTGTCGCTACAGACGAGCAATTTGCCATCATCAGTCTGCCATCGGTTTTGTTTGGCCCAGCATGTAGATTTTGGTTCGATTTGTACCAAAATCGATAATTGTAATCTGTAATGCAGTTCCGATCCACTCTGAAAGTTAACCCTTTAAGGGCACATTAAAACCGCAGAGCAACGAACCATTATACAACAATATGGTCATTGGTACATTGGCCGTTGATAGGTAGGCTGTTACATTTGGTACAGCGAAAAAGGGCCTGGGTGGGCTGCGGCTCCATCCAGTCCCCTCCTCGCTGTACCAAATGTAACAGCCCATCCATCAATGGCCAGTGTACCAACTTCATATTATTCTATGTGGCACTATAATTGCCTCTGCACCCGAAAGGGTTAAACGACAATAGCTGTAACTGTTTCCTCATAATCTTGCCAACAAAGTTAGAAAGTTGTAAACAAACAAAGTTACAAACTCAAACAACCAAAAACAAGCATCTCAGTGGCTGTCGCCGGGGCATCGTCACAATACTGGTAGTCGTACTTATGCTTATCCACTGAGATTACTTAAGTTTACCGCAAATGTACAGACATCAAAAGCACTCTCAGATTTCTTGTGTTTTAACGAAGCTGTACAACACGACACACTACAGAAGTGTCAAAGAATTAAACATAACACAAGTTGGTCAGAACAAGACTGACACAGTATCTGACCCATGGTAGTAATGCAACTGCACTGCCATCTAGTGAACAATTACAAAATAATGGCTGCCAAAGAAAACAATTGTCAAATACTGACAACCGAAGAAAACAACCTTATTGGCTCCCATGGCAGGACTCTTTGGGCAATTGCCAACAAAATGCGAGAAGCAGTGTCATGGAGAGACCTTGGTCCCTGTGGAAAATTACAGTCAAATACGTTCAGCAGTTTCCGAGGTAATGCGACCCAAACAGAAAGATACATATACAGGGTGTTCCAGAAAAAAATTACACAAAGTTTACGGCACCACAATTCTGCAACTGTATGTCATAAACTCATGCGGTTTTCAACAAAATGTTCAGAAAAAAATTGCTTACATGACAGAAACCAGTGTCTGGATATGACAATTAAATATTCTTTGTTTTGCAGCTGGCAAGTAAACTATACGAAAACAAAATTAACCACATCTTAAAGGCAAATTCGTGATAGAAACAATTTTCACACCAAGATCATAGTCCAGGTATATTTTATGTTACTTGCACACATATGCAGTGAACATGGTGGTGTCACCAGTTACTGCAAATCATAACTACTAGTTTGAAATCTAAGTGCAGCAGCACAAACAATAAGCAAACTGAGACAGTAAGAGAAACTTAATGCATCGGGTAACTTTATCTTTTTGCTTAAAACTAAGTTTTGAACTTACGATTTAAACCAAAACTCAGTTTAAAACCTAATTACGCAATGCTGAAGTTTGGCTTTAAACTCAGTTTAGAAAACGATTCCTCTAAAACTGAGTTCAAAATCAAAGTTCAGACTAAACTTCGGTTTTAAACAGAACTATAGCAATGCATTTAGACAGGCTCTGGTGCTAAAACTCTAAGTCTTTAACTTCAGTTTAAAACAGAAACGACTTTATCTTTCGCTTAGCGAAAAACCGGACGACTGTTTTATGTTTATGGCATCAGCATCGCTGCTGCATCTGGCGTTTTTGTTTTTTATTTTAAGCAACTGATAATTATTGTGTAATCGGCATTTGTATTTTCATTATAATGGATACATGTTAACTGGTCGGTCTAAGTTTTAAACTCAGTTTCAAACTGCACTTAAACCAAGGTCAAAACTACAGTTATGTCAACAATGGTTATAAACCAGATTTTAGGATCAAGATGAAGCTTTGGCTTAAAACTTAAATTTAAGCGAAAGATAAAGCTGTGCATTATAAGTGAATGATCACGTAAATATATGACATCAAACATAGCGCCTGGAAACAAAGAATGTCACTGTCAATAACGAGAAAGTCAATAGCTCTAAAGAACAAGAACTTAGCTATCGCAAACAGATCGCGCATCAGCTGCGCACACAATACGTCGAGAGCATATCCGTGACTTTGAAATCTGAGTTAAGGGTCACTCAAGGTCACTGGAAACGGAACCAGTGGGTAGATCATATACAACTCACTATCAGTCGAGTTATTTGATGTTGAATATTATCGTGACCTTGAAATGTGGGTCAGAGGTCACTCAAGATCATTGAAAATGGTACGGTTTGATAGACCATGTATGACTTTCTATGGGTTTGCCATTGTAACGATGTAAATATAGCTCTATCTTGTACCATTTTTGAGTTATTTGACGTTGAATAATACCATGACCTTGAAATCTGGCTTAGACGTCACTCAAGGTCATTGAAAATGGTGCTGTTCGATAGATCATGTATGACTTTCTATTAGTCTGCCTTTGTAACTATAGCTCTATCTTGTACCATTTTCGAGTTATTTAATGTTGAATAATACTGCGACCTTAAAATCTGGGTTAGAGATCACTCAAAGTCATTGAAACTGGTGCCATTCAAAAGCTTGGGTGTGGTTTCCTATTCGCCTTCTATAGTAACTATGGTGCTATCTTGTATCATCTGCGAGATATAGCCACTTATTGGTAGAAAATCGGAAATTATTATACCCCACCTGTATTTATCGCCCCCGCAGGGAGTGATCCCATCGGAATTTTGTGAAAATGTCTGAAGCCGGTAAACTAGAGAGATTGGGCGATCGTATGGTGAAAAAACTAACAATATGTTACGCCATTTTCATCTGATACCGGAGCATTACGGACAGACAGACGGACAGACAGATAGACGGATGGACAGACAGACAGAATTGCTATATCAGCATCGCATCAGTGTGCTGATGCGCGATAAAAAAGATGTTGCATACGATGATAATGACACATATGCACAAAAACACCGTTGTCATTGAAATATCATTATACACATCAGTAACGACATTAAATACAACAAGATAAATACGCACTAATAACCAATACTCGGAATGAGATTTCAGACACAGAATCTGACATACAGGCTGAACCTTAGTGTAAGCCTCACCCTTTAACTTTCGCAAAAAGCTGCGGGATATAACCTGCAAAATAAAGCAACAGACGTGGAGGTACGCATATGCTAAAAATTCCCACAAAAATATGACACTAAATGACTATGTACAGTATAATGTACAGCATCTGATGTACAACATAAAGCCTAGTTTCCAAACTGAAGTGCTGAGCAATTGGCGACGGCATCATTCTCACTGCCAGAACTGACAAAGCTGTAGGAACTGCTTCCTGGCACTGCAGCAAACACTGCCATCGTTGCATACCCCGCAAACATTGCAATAATCTTTGCAAACGATGTTCGATGAGTTATTTGTCCCTCCAGAATCTCACAGAACGTGACGTAGATGAAGCAGCCAGACGACAATGCCTGGAACATGCCGTTGGCGAGGTCAATGCTTGGACTGGTACGAACTGATTCAAAAATGGCCGTCGTGAGAAAGAGTCCAATAGGGTTCATCAAGGCATACGCCACTGCAGCAATCACGACCGGCTTGTAACTGTTGTGGACGCGGACAAGTTGAAGGCCGAGGCAAAATGCAATGACTGTCTCGTGGACAAGGTTTCCAATAAAAATTGCCCAAACCTGCAACACGTAAACGTAATCAGCATTATTATTCTATAAATTTTAATGACTAAATATTGCTGTTTCCAACATGGCACTTCAGCTGGTAGCATAAACGGAGAACAATTTATTGCTATAAAATCGATCAACTTCAGGTTCAAATAATTGTAATTTTACAGTAGTATTGTCACATCTATAACAAACTCATAGCGCTGTTATGGTGCCGTTATTTCCGTTTCTGGTTTGGTTTCAGTTGGGTTTTGTCTAAAAACCGCGGTATCGGTTTTTCACGGTTTCGTTTTTTTCATATAAAAAAATGTCTGTCGCACTACACATAACGTTTGTTGAAAACGATCAAACCTATTACTTTGCGTCGAACCATACACCAGATGGACAACATTGTTATGTTCGCTTATAAACTAGCAGTTTATGTAATGCAATTATTGCACACTAAGACAGATGATGTTTTGTCTAAGTCTCTACTCTGACTAACTACATGTAATGATGTGATAAAATGTGCTGATAAACATGCTCTCGTCATTGTTATTACGCCTACCCCAGTTAGGCTGCAACTTCAAATCTTGCCTGTTGTCAGGACATAAAAAAGCTGTTCATCTGGTGCCAAAAAACTGCGGTTTCGGTTTTCATCGGTTTGGGGAAAAATTGCGGTTTCGGTTTTAAAAACCGTAACAACCCTACAAATTAATGTACAAAATATTGTAAAATTTGCAAAAGTGTACAAGAGATACAGGCAATTTAATGCGGCAACTCTGATAGGTCAAGTTATGAAAGAAACAGTGCAAAAATATTCCAAACGGTTTTTCGCCGGGGGTTATGTAGAAGAGGTATAAAAAAATTACAATTGCACCGTGGCACTAAACAGTGGTAGAAAGTTAATGAGATACAAGTTTTTATTCACTTAGTGGCAAAATAGTAGGTCCCAAAATCCACACTGATGAAAACAGCACCAATGAACATTTTTGCCATGCGATGCTATGCAAGCAAGGTTATGCCATCATGCGGTGTCCATCTGTCTGTCTGTCTGTCCATCCATTTGTGAATTCTGTCACAACGAATAAATGTATCTTCAAAATTTTAACCATCGGGTAGCACCACCATTCTAGTTTTTGCATACCAAACCTTATGGTGATATTCAGACAAGGACCCTCAAACGGCATCACATGCAGGTATGGTAGGCAGAAATCGTGATTCTGAGCCAATATCTGGCTCCACCGCGTGCTGTCAATGCTTGGAGTGGCAAGTACAATATACTCAGCTGTGACAGACCATGGCGAGTTGATGACACTTGTCGCTTGTAACATCGTCAAGACAATTAAACTACCAAAATCACTGACATGTATGTTCTATGGGATATCAACGGCTAAAATAAACATGCTAAGAAGGAAAAAAAAGGCAATTTCAACTATCACTATCTTAGTCAGCAGTCACAACAACAAACAAACAATGATTTTACGGAAATACAGACACATAAAATGTAATCAGTCAAGAAATAAAATTCTAAAGAAAATACAACAGTGTTACGCACTAACGTGCTACACTGTGATAAACTGACTAATATTTGTAACCAACAATTTGTTTACCAGTAACTTGTCACTAGTTTTGCAGCTAAGTAAAGCAGTTCACAAAGAGTAAACATTCTGACCATGCTCACCTCAATCATTGTAGTCTTTAGTCCAGTCGTTATGCCTTCGAGCACGGAATCGAGCGACAATGCCAGCATCATGACAACACTTCGCACAGTCGAGTCCTGCTTAGCTACATCTGTTATTGACGAACGTCGTGGCAAAGGATAAGGATTGTTAGCGTGCACTGGGCAGGCATCTTCCAAGTCATCTGGATCAATATCAACGCATGTAACATCATCTTCAACAAGCCCCACTGCTGTGTCTGATTTAATCGCTGAATGTATGCTGCCATTTGCATTTTCCTTTTTGTTTGGTTCATGCTGACAATCGCCAGCTCCTTTATTAGGCAATGCTGTCAACTCCTTCGGCTGTTTCAGCCGCTTACTTCGCCGCTTTGAAACTTTACTCATTGTTATAACAGTACGGTTTACAACGAGGAGAATAAAGAAGCCAACACCAATTAGCATGTCAGGAAGTGGATACTCAATACCACTCGGCCGCATCAGATTATCAAGTAACAACTGGCGAACCGACGGTGCCATAAATATGAGATAAGCCGCCAGGAAAACGCCGCCGGCAAAACATCCCATCAAATCAAGTAAGTACTGTCCTTTGTCACCTCGACGACGAAAGAATCCAGTAAGTTTGATTGGCAGCAAGAAACAAATGAGAATTGTTACAAACATTGCAACGCCAGAGATGACTTTTGCATGCCATCGTTCCATGGTCACTCAAGCTCTATGAAAGCACTTCCTAGTGTAACTTACGATCTGAAACAATGAAAATACACATCAAATTCTACATTCATATCAGCGCCTCTGTAGCTCTGCCTATGGTGCTTTACAAATATGTTTATGATATGATATGCACACAGATCAATATATCAACTTTTTGTAATACCACAAGTAATAAAAAATATATGATCTATTCAGATGGCCTTAAGAATTTATCGACCGTAAAAGGTCATGTTTTCTTGTTGAGATTGCCTGAGGGCTGATTCTAGAGGAAAGCCTCTCTATACTGTTCTAAGGCAGGTGGTATTGGCATGTGATGCAGTGGTAGTGGGTGGTCTCTGTATGCTTTGATGTAGGTCAGGTGGGTGACAAGTACAGCATCTGAGAAACTCTCAGGTGACAACTTTTCAGATTTTTTTCCGAAGCAAAGTAGCTACTGATGATCATAACCTCCTTCTTTCCATTCTTGCAAACTGTTTCTCCATCCAGAGCTCGTCTCTGGACTGGTTCTGATACACAAACGTTCACTCTGCCTGGTAAACGACTGTTTCCCTGCCGGAAGACTGCTCTGTATCACAAAGCTCAGTTCTAGGTCCATTCGGTTCATCGCCTACACTGAGGACACTGGATATAAGTGGACACTAAACCAACAATGATAAAATGATGATGATGATCATGAACTTTTAATTTGTGAAATCAAATGTAAAGATACACAATTAACACCTACACTAAAACGTATTGTGTAATTGTACATATAGGCTGTTAATATCATCATCATCATTTATTCGCTCAAAATGATATACAAGTTGACAGCAACAGTGAAAGTGAGCACCTGGCACAAAAAGGCACAAAGTGCTCTAGCATCTAGCAACAGTATGCTAAGAAAAATGGCAAACAGAAAATCATAAACATAAAGGAGGGAGTCCCTGCAATTACCGGTATACTAAAGATGACTAAAGATGACTAAAGACAGCTAAAGATGACTACGGTAAAGATGACTAATTGTCTAATGGCAGCCAAAAAACAGCAATAATTCACTGTTGGAAAGGAAGGTCAGTTGCAGTGCATGACATGTGATGCAATAAATGCTGACTCTTTGCAAATTTGGCACAGGGTTAGAAACGAATAAAGTTCAGCTGCAGAGTTCACAGTTCACTTCACAGTTTATTTTACCCAGACAGATGTCAGCCATGGACACAGCCAACCATTATGTCGTTACGGGTGAGCAGGGCAGGCGTGCATGGCAATGCAAGTAAAGTCAGTGGATGTCTGATGTGACAGTGGACTGTAAAGTCTGTTGCAACGTCTTCAACTCTCATCAACACGCTGTTCAATGCGATCAGTGTCAACGATGGATTCATCATCTTTGCAGTACTGACTGGGATTACTGTATAGATATGACAAAAGCCCATCTATATTTTCATTTTCATATGCTAACATAAAGTTACATCTGGTGTAGTTAAGTCATATAATGTTGTGTGTAGCTCCTTAATTGCTGACACTGATAAGAGACCTCATAGTCGCGTGCTAGAATTGCATTAAAGGACAATTACTATATGATCACCATCCGTTCGTCATTAATATAGTAAAATACTGAACGATGGACATGTAATGGCTACCTTGGTGGTCGTGAGAGACGTCTGACCAATCAGTGTCAATGTTGATTGATGATGTCCTAGCGTTATCCAATGTCAAGAGAGTTGATAATAGGACGTTAAGATTGAACGTTGTTTTCTCAAGAATTGAGAACGTTTGGTGACAAAGTCACTGTTTTTGTGAAGTTAAGCCCGGTACACACTGGCGACAAAGTTGAATTCAACACGGTGGACTTTGTTGAAAGTCGACTGTTGGCGAAACTGGCAACAATCGGCAACAAAGTCGACTGTTGCCGATATGGTCAACTTTGTTGCCGGTTTTGGCAACAAATCGGCAACAACTTGAATTCGACAGCTTGTCACGGTGGACTTTGTTGCCGGTACAGTCAACTTTCTTGCCGATACAGTCGACTTTCAACAAAGTCGACTGTGTTGAATTCAACTTTGTCGCCAGTGTGTACCTGGCTTTAGACTTCAATGAAGTCAGTAATAACAGTTCTGGTAGTTAGATCAGACTGGCAGAACGACAGAGAAGAGTGAAGTCATGCTGATCCGGGCTCAAACGTGAAGCTGCCAGTGAATCAGACGAGCGACACTGATACATCAACGGTTGAAGATCGTACAGTCGTGCTGCGACTTTTATCCACGTGTAGGATCAACTCCGGGTGACGAACTCTGGGCCTAAGAGGGTCAACGACGATGAGTTCTTTGTAAAGTTTGCGTGAGTCAACAACACAAAGCACATCGTTCGTGAGACAAGCCCAACTGCATGCTTGCCGAAACAGTATGCTAGCTTGCTTAGCGAAGCTCGAGCTATAATCTAGAGGAACCATATTTATAGAACATAATACGAGCCTCCTTGTACTAACAAATGTTTTTTGTAATAAACATTTGTACGAAACGATTCGCCTATCATTGCCAGCATGCTATTAACTAGCTCTCAGGTTGAATACCAATCAAATCTGACACCGTCCTACTTCTGATGTTTTGGGTCTATCACAGTGGATTAAGGTTGTAATTACAGTTGCCTCTACAATTATGGTTGCTGGAACTTGTTGACTGCCTGTACAAAGTGGTGGACATGCAGATGGCCAACCTTCAATGTGCCATTTACAGCCAAGGCAATTATAGATACGCCACTTCATCTAGTCGCTTTGTGGTCACCATCGACAAGTGGAATGAGATGATGGCTGATGAGAAGGACAATCATTTCAAGGCTTTCCTCACATTCTGTCCGCGTCAGCAGCAGCCTGTCATCGGCAAGACGGTGACGTCAACCAATGGCGTCCTCACTGTCGCTGCGTCACCACGCATCACGCGCAAGCCAGGACAGCGGAAGTGGCTGACAATGGAACATGCTAAGCAGTGACACATTTGAGTGCTGTCAGATTTGAGATGGTGGCAGTCAGATACTATGGCTTCGGCGGAATGACAGTTTTGCACCTTCTGGAGACATTCAAAAGTTTTAGAAGTTGGGTGCAATTCTGTTTTTCGTTCTTTTGTAATGCATGTCTGTAGTCATGAAGCAAATGATCTTTTGGACATTATACTGTCACTATGAACTAACACTGCTTTAGGAGTTCCAAATGTTTGCTGATGATGTGGATGACTGAATGGCTGGTGAAGATGCACCACAATAAAACATCCGTGTTGTCTGCTGATTTACACTAACTTACAGGTCTCATTCAGCCACAGCACTTAACGTGTAGCCTACTTTCATACTGCAATGTAAATTTGTAGGTTATGGTGAAGTTTTATTGTATTCTTCTTAACACGTATTTGGCCGTCTTTAGTCGTCTTCAGTAGTTGTCTTTAGCTGTCTTTAGTCGTCTTTAGTGTAACTGCACTGACCGTACAGGAGGAACACAAAAAAATCCAAATAATACAAAGCAACACAGTACAGTAAACGAGTGAACCTAGGTCTACGCAGATGCTTGGATGATTCAACCAAGGGAAGGTATATAATGCGGAATGCGGAATGCGGAATATTTGTGACGTCTAAAATGCGGAATGAAGGTGCGGAATGAATCCGCATTTTACACGTCACAAATATTCCGCATTCCGCATTCCGCACCGTTATGTAGTTGGACCACCGAGATATATTTAGAACGTAGAAGTAATTTCCCGCTTGTAATTTGAACGTGAGAGTTTATTGTGCACGCTATAAAACAACGATTTGAATAATAATAATTTAACTTTAGTAAAGCCAACTCGCATGAGTTGAAGTCGACAAATGGATTTGGACGCCATTCCACAACTGTTTGAAACCCTGACGGCAGAGGGAAACCCTCGTCATTTGCCGCCGTCGGGTACTGTATACAAATTTGTGTGGGAGGAGGATCGTTGCAGAGATGACTGGAAGGCTGACGGTTATCGGTGGCGCAACCAAGGAGCCGGGAAGAAAATACAGAAGTTTGCGGATGTTGGAATAACGAAAACATTTTTTCATGTAAGTATAGAACTTGTAATAATAATGCTGTCCGAGCCGTAATTGCCACTGGCCTTGACTAAAAGGGGACGGAACAGACGGAATGCGGCCTAGTTATGCAACTAATACTAACACTAACCCTGACCCTAAACCCTAAGTAACAGGCAGCGTCCAATACATCAACTATTCAGTCCGGCCCGACACGTAATAGATTTCTGTGTACTTAGTAGACGTAGACGTAGTGGATTTACGAGCGGAGGCAGATGCCTCTATGCCCGCATGTAACAATAACGTTAATTATGCAATATAATCTAATTTATAATTATGATGTAAACTGCGACTGCCGGTTCCGTGAAGTTCAGCTTGGAAATCATATATCATATCCTGATGTTGCCAAAATTTATCAAGTCGTGATTAGTAGTATAATAATACAATACTGCATTACATGTATACAAACAAACATCTATGTATCTTTCACTATTGAAATTTTTGCCAGTTATTGCCCATTTTTCAACTGTTGTGCCAATATTTCAAAACTCAACCATGATTCTGGCTGAGTCGCATTTTATAATATAGTTGTGGAACAGCTTGCCAAACGTCATATTGCTGTTTTAACGCAGGTATATGATCAACCGAAATCGTGGACTAGTGCGTTTACCCGTTCAGCTTATTACCACCCATGCCACGCAAATGCAGTAGTCATCATGTATCATGGAGATGAGAGTCGAGCTGGTCAATTTCCGCACGGAAATGACAACAGGACGAATCGGCCATTCATGCGTACCCAGCCTCATGTCATCCGAGGAGTACAGGTTGCTGCGTCTGCGACTCAAAGTACTTCTGCTAGGTCCGTGTACCAAAGCTTGATTACACAACCCACTTCATTACCCACGGCTATGCCTAGAAACACTACACAAATCAAGAACACTCTCACACGACAACGAAATAAATCCAGACTCACGCATGATGCAATGTACAACCTCATGGAATTCGCACATGATTCAAATTTTGTCCGACGCATCGTAACTTTCCCAGACCTGGAAGTAATTATGATGCACGACTCTGCAGCTGACATGCTCAGGTCACTACTGACATCTGACCCCGACACTGGTCAGTATTGTCTTGTACACTGCTGGATCTATAAATTTTTTGTATTTGTTTGTATTAGGACCCTTGTTATTCTTCATATACATAAATGACCTACCATACATATGCGCTGCTGAATTGCCCAATTCTGAAATATAGTTTTATGTTGACGACTCCAAAATGTAACAACTTGTTGATTTAATGGGCTATTTCGTATAAATGTTTCAAACAGACTTCACAGAAAGTCGCAAGGTGTACGCTACGTACTATTGTAGACAGAATATTTGAAGTTGCCTTCATTCTCTTGTGCTAATAATGAATTGAACAGTTAAACAAGACTAACATTTGTTGTTGCAGACTTACCTACTCAACAAATATGCTACGATACAACATTTTGCCTTGGTGACTTTTATCTTTCCGTCTTGTTGTCTAAGCAAACCCAGTTTCAAAGTGCTCCGATAATTCCGCTGGCTTATTATATACACGAAAGAAAGATGCAATGCACCCATGACAACTTCTTTTCTTACCTGCAGACAGTAATACCGGAATTGAATACCGCTACGAACGTGTACATTGTTACCGACGGAGAACTGGCGATAACAGGAGCCATCAGTCACCATTTCCCGCAACTGCAGATGTTTCGATGTTGGAACCATGCCATTCAGGTACGGTTAATTATTAAGCAGCGTCAAATCTGTTAGAAATTGTATCACCCTTGATATATCAGAAATTGTGAGTGTGACAGAGTGTGACAGACAGACGTTTATTTGATGTAACGTTTAAAAACTTTTACTAACGTTTTCTATGTCGATGTAGGACTGTAAAAGATGGCTGCGGAATCACGGTGTGTCGACAACTGCTGAAATGGCTGTGTACGTTGACAGCATAAAACTTTTGTTGCTGTCGCCATCGGCGGTTGCATATGCCGAGCATCTATTGGAGTGCACCACCAAGACCTGGAGCCAACCGTTTGCACGCCATTGGCTAGATGTGATCCATCCATCTATCCACCTCCTGGGGGCTTGGGAGCAACGGAAATATGGGGAGGAGTTGCTTACCACAAATCGGTCGGAAAGCTTCAACGCCGCACTGAAGAAGCTAATGATGATTATGATGGTGATGATAAGCAAAAAGCACGTGCTTCAACATTTTTGCGATATTACTCGCCTGTTCTTTTCCCAGTTACACCGAACATATACAATTTGACTACAAAATTGTCGAAGAAATCACCGTAACTATGACGGTACACGTCATATAATAATACGCCCAGCCCGCCTCACTGCCACGCCCATAAGTAAACAACGGAGAACAGCGTGTTTAAACGAAACTTTAATTCAAACGTTTGCAATGTTTGCAAGGTTCGAGAGTAAAGACGACTTAGACGAGGAGATGATACCAGATTACAGCAGCTAACCTATGTTTGTATTTAACAAGTGTATCGGAGACGATACGAAAGCCGCCGCTCGTCAAAGCTCAAACTCATTAAGAAAACGATAATTCTAGTGCCAGATCGGCGATCTACCTTTAACCAGCCGGAAATTACTAGCGGTAGATCGGTGACCAATCTATGGTTTACGGCAGAACGATAATTCTCTTTTATACTCATTGATAGCGTCCCGGCAGCCGGTAGTAGAACCGGATATACTGCCGGTAAATAGCGATACTGCCGGGAAATAG
>Ga0209149_1000776_pt1 | contig 14271 bp, 10 predicted proteins | sample WorMetTyACAVOLI2_FD_187423 | JGI IMG/M metagenome (GOLD analysis project Ga0209149, IMG submission 187423) | Marine gutless worms symbiont microbial communities from Max Planck institute for Marine Microbiology, Germany - Olavius algarvensis... ... | reverse complement strand
GAGGTATTTGTTGACATAGGATGTTTTGCATGTTACAAGGTACTTTTTCGGTTAATTTCAGTTTTGTTTGTTAAATGAGTTGGCGGTATTTTAATGCATAATCGGCATCTGTAAATTAGAATAATTATTATTAAGCAGTTATTTCGATTATACAACTTTTCAATACGGGCAAACCAATGCTCGGCGTTCAACTGTGAATCGGTACATTCACAGTGGAAACTCGTCAACTAGGTAATGGATGAAACAGGTCGAGACTCGAGAACGTTGTGCTTCGTGCCAGTCTACACTGGCAAAGACATAGAAAGTACAAGAACAGCAACAGGACATATCATGAGAGCAAGAGGTCTTAAACTGCAGTTAGTTCACGGAGATAGTACGACAGGATCTTGATCAAAGTGGTCAGCAGTGTTCTGTGACAGAGTAATAAAGGGCCAGAGCAGTGCACCCCATTATTATTATAAGTAAGTAAGTAAGTAAATGATTTATAAAGCTATAAAGAATCATGCACAGATTCAATAGTGATACTTAATCAGAGGTGCCGGCAGGTGGGCAGCATGGTAAGGGTGTTGATGGGCTATTTGAAAAGATGAGTTTTCAGATGGCATTTAAAGGTGTCCAAAGTGGGTGAAAGTCTGATATTAAGATGGAGTCCATTCCAGACTGTAGGAGCCAATTAACTGAACGATCTTTTACCAGATTCAGTGGAAAATCGTGGCACGTCGAGGAAAAATTGATTTGTGTCGGCTAGCTTCAAAATCGCATTGTTACCTAGCAGCAGTGTGTGTGTCAAACGTCAGCAAGGTATGGTCCAGTGTGATAGCCAGATAGCGGCTATAAAACGGACTGATGCAGTGCCTCCATAACACTGTTGTATCTGCATCAAAGTTTATGAAAATAACTTGCTGAGCAACAGATAGCTGAACATTCTCAATAAGAAACTTGAGATAACCACTGCATCGTGCCGTGCGGTGCATCTAACTGTCCAGTACGGATGAAATTATCAGATACAAAATTGTTCATCGGTGATCAAATGAGGACGGCATCGCCAGACGAGATGAGCGTAGCAATCGGCTTGTATCGCATGATATGCTGGTCACCAGCGTGGACGTCAACTACTTCCTCGCTACAAACCACACAACATCAACCGACTGTAACAATAACACTGGTCGCGTTTTTCACTCTCACTCGGGGTGCCGTTGATTAACTGGACTCCGCCTTTCTGGCTATATTTCAAAGCTATTCAACAAGGTCAACGACAAATGGAACTTCGGTTGGCATGAGATGTCCCAAATGTAGCACTGCTGGTTGTTGTGGTTAACCAGGGTCAGTTTTCATTCGCCAGTTGGTTGGCGTAATGTCAGACTTGATGGGCTGAGGAGGAGAAATGCGACAGCTGACAAGAGACAGCCGGCGTTAGGTGGTGACGACGTAATGATTACAGCGTCGGACTCACAATTGCAAGGTTGTGGCTTCCACTCCCGTCAATTTCGTTATCACGTACAGGGTGTATCAGAAAAAAAGTAGCCCCCCCCCCTAAAACTTTTAGGAATATTTTCATTTCGGTTATGTCTTTGTGTGAAATTTTGCAGATTTGTTGGCAATTCATATCCACATATATCTGCCAATTTTTGTAGATTTATCTTAATACTTCAGGGGACTAGTTTTTTTTAAACACCCTGTATGCACAACTCTACGCAAGTTCTTCATACATACATATATATATCACCAAGCAGTATAATTTGGTAGTGGCCAAAGACTGATAATGCTCTACAGCTGGGAAGGTAACTGCAGGCCAGCAGAAAGTGATGACAGCCTACCACGGGGTTCATTACTGCATGGTCATAATTTAGTTGCTCTATGAATAAACATAAACAAATGTACAGACAGAACAATACAAATGAGCAGAACAGCATGGTAGCTAGACACTGACAACCGCCGGAAAATTAGGAAAAACACACAATAAGAACACGTGAGACTGCGGCTGGTAAAAATAAACAACTAGTAAGATACAGAAATGTTATTAAAACCGCTTTAGAAATGTACCGATCTATTAATTTTACTTAATTCACCTGGAGTCTGACTTGTCTACAGATATGGTTCAGCTCCAGCCGCAACGTTGGTGTCAAGTATCCACCGGGCTAGTTTACAGTGCTAACAGATAAGCTGAGACAATCTTCTTCTCGTAAGCATGTCGTGAACCATAATTGGTCAGCCACGAAACAGCGTCTTCATCCGCAGAGTGTAGCCGAGATAAGCCGCCATTTAGTTTTGTCAGGGGGCAGGATTCGACAATGTGGGACATCGTCTGGGTCTCGCTACAAGGACACAGATCAGTGTCTGTAAGTCGCCATTTTCTAACCTTAACCCGAACCTAGCTTAGACAATAAGATCTGAGAAGTCTACTAGTACACTTAAGTGAAGATTAACCCTTTATAGGCACATTAAAACCGCAGAGCAACAGACCATTACACAGCAATACAACGATTGGTACACTTGCTGTTTATGGGTGTGCTGTTACATTTGATACAGCGAGGAGGGGCCTGGGTGGGCTGCGGCCCGCCCAGTCCCCTCCTTACTGTACCAAATGTAACAGCCAACCCATCAATGGCCAGTGTACCAACTTCATATTATTCGATGTGGCACTATAATTGCGTCTGTTTTATAATGGGTTAATGAATATTAATGCAACTAGTATCGATCAATAAATGAATAATTGAGAGCTGATAAATTAATTTCTTTGATTAGGTAATCAAACATTGGGTGTGCACCGTGCTTATGGCAATGTCATTTTCCTACGAGAAACGGCGAAATTCAATGCTCACAGACTCTGAAGCCCTTCCCTTACTCATTAACAGATATCATTGGTATGTTAACTGTCTAAAAATGCAAGCACTATGTGCAACATCAACCTGCCTCGGTGGCGCTGTCGGTAGTGTCACGGTACGCGCTGCCTGGCTACGCTGATCGGCGAGTCTGGGTTCGAGGCCCGGGCTGGCCGGATCATTGTGTCACGTTATAGCGGCGTATGCTTTGAGATTAAATTCTCTGGCAGGCACAGAGGGTTCGACGGTGTCCTCTTTAATCTGTGACCGTTGGCTAATACTGGGTTTAGAGACGCTTAGTATTAGTCGCTGCTTGAACCACTGATAACAGATGGCCTCCTGCTGTATGCCTGGCCGGTCATCAATGGCTCTGTTCACACGCACCGCTAAATTTGGACACTGGGGCCCACGGTGCAAGGTGTGCATGAGGTATGGCCGTCCATCATGCAGTAGGTATTAGTCGCGAGAGAAACAGTGGTTATAGGCCGAGCAGGGTAAATATCATGGCACAAGGTCTCTCCACTCCCGATCCCTCCCTTAGCCCTACACACCTCTTTATAAGGAGAGGTCATGCAACAACTACATAATACACACACAATCAGGTTAGCCTGATGGTGTCGTGCAACACTACACTAGTCCCTTCCCTGGGGTTGCACATTGGGCCAGCCTGTGAGGCAACCCTCAGCGCTGGCATGCGAAGAGAGTGTGTGTCACCACAAATAAGAAAGAAAGATATGCAACATTTCTACCCAGCGTCGCCTGTTTCCTCCTCGACAACAATTCCAGCGACATCGTTGATGATTTTCACAAAGACATAACTGTCCGTGTTCGGCGACAGAGCTGCAGTTAACAACACAATGTCATCATCATCATCATCGTTACTGTGACCATCAACATCACCACCACTATCATCATCATCATCATCACCACAGTTACTACGTCATATCAGCGACAGCCGAGGGTCTGATTCTGGTAGTGGTCGCCTCTTTCTTTATTGGTAACCGTTTGCTAGTTCGTTATATAGATTACGGCAAAAATTTACCGCTGTCATTGTACGACTTTCAGAACAGACCAAAGCAGTACGAGGCTCACAGCACTGAATGTTGCGCGAAATTGATAAAAATCCACAAGAATGAGCTGACAAATGTAACAGGCATCATTCATCTGGGAAGCTGCATGTATGATTCCGCGGTATTTACCACGTGGCAGCTCAGTGCCAGCAACACAGGTGAGGGAGGACGTTGTGTTTTGCACTGCTTGACATCATCGACATCATCAATCAATCATCAATGTCACTTCCACTATTCATAGCACAGAGTTAATATAATTAATAACAAACCTGAAGACATACACACATTGCAGCACAATTAATGGCTAATTTTACCTGACAATCCTCAAACGTGTTTACAGCAACATGAGTAACAAGAGGTCAAAGTAATTTGACAAAAAGCGCCTCACGGGGGGCCCATTCACCGGTTAGGGGTCACCCCAGGGGGTCGAAAGTTGTACCATTGAATTCCTGGGGTAGGGTTTCCTATTAGTGTTCCATAGTAACTATAGGCCTAGGATGCACCGTTTGGCCACAGTGCACGCGCGTGACAACCAACCAACGACCAACCAATCAACGACGTCACGACACAGCCTATCTCAATACGCGCCTCTTTTACAAAAGTAAAGTGAGGCGCTTAAAAATCGTAAAAAACTTACCAGCTTAAAACGATGTTTCAGAACAACATCACACAACTGAAACCACATAAATCAAAAGGTGATACAACTTTGGCAGCACATCGCCATGACGTCCACGTGCTCCTAAGTAATATCAACTTTTTGATTTTTGTTGTTTTAGTTGTGTGATGCAGTGTTATTTTAGTTCAAATTTCTTTTTTATTCTAGTTTTTATTCCGTTTTCGTTTATCCACAGTCATAATTTTAGTTCATTCAGTTCTAGTTCTCAAAGTTGCAGTCATTTTAGCTGCTGTTCAATCTTCAATCTTCATTCTCATCAGTGTTCACTGTCAAAAGCCTAAATCTTATTTTACAACACACCAAACATTTACAAAACGTGCTTGTTCAGTTTCAGGAAGACTCTCTTTCTAGGTTCTTTTGAAACGATTTCATCTTCCAGCTGTCAACGTACATTCCACGTATGTTGATGATGCTGCATGTCGCTGATGACAAATCCTCAGACAATGAAGTGAGAGTTAAATACATTGCCTGACACTGTATTGACAACTGACGTCCACTGGTTTATAGTTCTACCATGTACTGTTCCAGCTGTTGATAAACTGATGGACCTCAGCATCGTAACGTCCGTTGGCTTGTGTCACTTTTTCCGCCAGCAATTTGAACTTCACTAATATGGTGCACGTCGTACTACCGTATCCTGTGCACTTAGAACTGAGCGGTTAGTTTCTGCAGATGGCTGCGCTGCTGTCATTGTCTGGTGCTACACGTTTAACTTGGCAGCCTGGAAGCCCATAAAACTCAGTACCATGAGATGGGACCCAACAAATTGATGAATAAAAAAGGGTTAAACTTGACAGTGCTTCGTTGTTTACTGTGTCTCAAAAAAACCGGACCGCTACGATTAATATGACATAACTTCACCAATTCACAACGTTAACTAACAATGACGTAAAAGATACATCCGCGAGGTCGCGGTACAAAGTCACAATTCTGACCAGTGTTGACTGGGTGATGTTGTTGGTCTGCGAAGCTGATAACACACATGGACCAGAACTGTTAATTATTACACACAATTTGCTACAAGCTGTAACACTGCACTAAAGGTAAAGGTAAAGGTCTGGACACTTGTTATAGCGCCGCTTAGACGAGTCAGACTCGTGACCAGCAGCGCTTTACGATCTCGGAAGTGGCAGCTGATTGGCATGAGCCAATGGTGCTGCAGCGCATTATGTGGCCATCCATTAAACGCGCTAATGGACAGCTGGACCCACTGTGCAGCTAGCAGACACACCATCACCCCAATCAGCCACACTAGGCCTAATACTACTCATTTCCCGTCCGGCTGAGGGTAGCAGGCTGAGTTGACCTGAGCACACAGTAGGTTTAGCAGCTTGCTCAAGGTTGCTTGCATTGGACCGGGTGTGAGTTGAACCTGCAACTTCGGTTACGTGTCCAATACTCTTACCACTGCACCCAATGTACTAGTTCACCAGTGCAATAACATAACAGTAAACATCTGTAACTTATTCAGTTATGCTTCACTACATCATACACACATGACTGCCAATACTATTCACTGCATCTTTCCCACTATCTTAGTTACATTTCTGAGGTAACATAACATTTTTTTGACTACATTACGTGACCTTGCAGTCTTCTGACTTTACGTCACCCTAATCTGTTCTTTTTTACATTACATTACATTACTTCACAACTTTCAGACAGCAGTTACTCTACTCCAGCCACTAGCAACCCACTCCACAATGCAGCATAATTCTTACCATGTAATAGATCATGTACATGAACTTATTGGGCATGAAAATTACTAGGAAAGTAAGTTCATGCACAGAGGTGAGTTGCCACCATTCCTTAATGCAGCAGTCAATAAACGTTGCATGATATGACATACGGTCGGTTGGTGTTTAACGGCACTTTAAGCACAAAAAGGCTATATCATGCCATAGGAGAGTAGTGTGTTAAGACAGTTGTGACAGGATGATCATCAAGAGGATGAACAACTAAAACAGCGAAAAAGAAACTAAAAATATAATGAAAAATCAGGTTAACGGGCCCTGAAGCAACTTGTTTTTGTGGAGTCTAATTCCTCGACATAGGCATCATTTGGACATGGTTCCGCTAGCCAATCACTTGGCAAAATAGCCAAACAAACCAAATCTACATAAGAAAAACCAACACACTCAAAAAACACAATAAAAAACAAGCTACCCTGGTTGACCAGAACAGGAAACGGAGTGGCCTACTCTATACAGGCCCTGGGACCATGGGACAGGCTACCGGCTGATATGACATATCATTGCTAATGGTGTACGTGCACACAAAGCACGAGTGGTTTAGTGACTGATAAAGAAATGACTCAAGTTACATGGACAGCGCCGGTGTTGGTCGTTGTGAAGCCTGCTGACCAGCGCTGCTACATTGACGAGCACCAAACAAGATCTGTTGAGCAAAGTCAAAGTAGCAGTTGCCGGGACCCTTGCGGACGAGAAAGCCGTCCAACGGAGACAACGACTGACCATCGAGTGTGACGGTCATTGTGCGCACCTGCCAAACAGCCCAAACATCACAGCTCAACTAGTCAACTGGCATCACTGTAACGTAAACGTAAACATCAATTTGTATAGTGCACAGTCGCCGAGTGCCGCTAATGCACTGAATGCATGGAGTACTATTCGAAGAGAAATGTCCTGAGAGTGTGCCGGAAGCTGTCAATGCTCAGATCAGAATCGTGAAGATCATCACAGAACAAGCTCTGTGTCATCAGTGACAACCGATCCGCAATTATCTACTTAATTTCGAGTAGCATATGCTGTACGGCGCCCTTGTAGTGACTTTATGGACATGTTACGGCGCCTTATAAGTTGTCATATTATTATTATTATTATTATTAAGTGATCTCAGTGTTTTATTGATACTTGCTGGCATCACAGCTGTCACCTAATTAGATTTTTGCATGGCATGGTATTACATAATTGTAAAAACTTAGCAGATTAAGAAAGACTTCACACAATTAAAACAGCAAAAAATTAACAAAGTGATAAGATTTTGGCAGCATATCACTTAGCACAAACCAAAAGGGGATATTACTCAGAAGCAATGTAAAGTAAAGTACAACACGGCCATTTGTACAGTGCATCGTCGCAAACATACCTCTAATGCACTACCGCTACCCTCCGCCAGCCAGCCTATTCAGCCAGGCAATCAGCGAACACTGCAAGACCACGGACACGGGCTGATGTGTCACATGACATGCCTGTGTTGCAAAAGTAACAACACCTTTTGATTTTTGCTGTCTTAGCTGCATGATGTCATACGTAGATGTTGTTTTAAACTAATAAGTTTTTACCATTATAAATAATAAAGACAATGACAACGTGGCCTGCTGACCCCGCGGTAAGTGTCTTCTGGACTCTTGTTATAGTTCCACAGTCGAAGGCCAGTCACTGCCATTGAACAAGTCAAATGAATTCGCAGCCGATGATCGGCACCTTCTGTGAAAGGTATCAACCACATGTGTTCGTCACATGTTGTAATGTTCTCACCATCAATCAACCTTCAAGTACACAAATACATACATACATACACTACGGCAATATCATCAACAGAGTACTGCCAATCCACTTACAATTACACTGCACTGCCTCCAGTAAATCCATCCATCCATCCATCCATCCATCCATCCATCCATCCATCCATCCATCCATCCATCCATCCATCCATCCATGCATGCATGCATCCATCCATCCATCCATGCATGCATGCATGCATCCATCCATCCATCCATGCATCCATGCATGCATGCATGCATCCATGCATCCATCCATGCATGCATCCATCCATCCATCCATCCATCCATCCATCCAACACCACCTACACCACCAGCACCATCATCATCATCGTCTGTTTTGTGTTCACTTATATAAATTACCAGCAGACATTACATACATACATTACATCGACGTATGGCGCTACGCAATCGTGAGTTGCATGCCAAAAACGACGACGACGAGACATAACAATTGTTCAGAGATCAGGTAGTGTTAAAAACTTAAGCGATTAGAAACGTTTTCAAATGTCTTCTAAGGTTTGCAAGTGAGGACTGGCGACGAATGTGCTCTGGAAGGCAGTTCCAGTTAGCGGGACCTGCATATGCGAAGGCCCGATCGCGGAACTTGGAAAGTGTACGCAGCACGACATAGTCCGCAGTGGCAGACGATCGAAGACCGCAACGAGTAGTTGCTGTTGCCACAGTCTGTATACAGCATCTGAGAGACACGATGGAGATTTTTTGTTGTGAATGGCATGCATCAGTGTGCAGAGTTTGAACTGCACTCGCAATGTGACAGCCAGCCAGTGCAGTTGGATCAGATATGGCGAGACATGGTCACGATGTCGAAAGTCAAACACAAGCCGAGCAGCATTTCTGTTATGAACATGTCGTGCCGCATTAGTAGTTGCTACGTGAACATGGCGAGCGCTTCGCGACTTTTTGCTGGTCACAGCCGTGAAAGTACTATTACACAGCCACAGAATTAGCTAAATACAGCGAAGTAAATTTGAACTAAAACTGTATAAAAATAAAAATTATTTTCTAATAACTAAATATAAACTAAAATTCTGTATGCAGAAAAAACTACAATAATATAAAAATAAAAATTAGCAGCTAGAGAATAATATAAAAAGTAAAATTAATTGGAGAACAAAACTAGCTCTGAACAGGACCCGGGCTGCAATCACAGCATCCTATCTTGTCCGGATGAGACTGGATCAGTTTTACCAGTCACGAGTGAATCCATCCATCCATCCATCCATCCATCCAAATCCAGACGATGTCCCACACTGTCGAATCCTGTCCCCTGACAAAACTGAATGGCGGCTTATCTCGGCTACACTCTGCAGATGAAGACGCTGTTTCGTGGCTGACCAGTTATGGTTCATGACAGGCATACGAGATGAAGAAGCAGACCAGTCACTCAATCACGAACATCAACAGTTGATAAATGACAGAACGCAAATGCAGGCTGACTTGTCAAGCGTCCGGTCATCATCTTCATGGCCAGCAAGATGATGAAGATCTCGCGGCTCTGCATCAAGCATGCTCATGTCGAGACTAATGACCTGTCCATCCTTACCAAGCAGCTCAACACCAGTCAGTCCAATGTAATGCTGGTCACCCCATGTCTCGACAAAATTCAACACCAAATCTAGACACACGAACAAATACACCATGTGCCTGAGAGCAGTCTACGTTACATTACTTTACACTTTTGATGCGTCCTAAATAAAATAACTACAAGGACCACCACACTGAAAAAAACAAATATGAAACAAATATATCTTAAGTTTTCGACAGAATGCTGGTAGTGATGAGGTAGATATGACATCATCATGAAGACCACTCCAGAGCCTCGAGCCAGCAGTAGATTGGTCTCAAGACATGACAGACAAACATCAAGATGACTGGAGACTGGAGGATGATTAATAATAATAATAATATACATATTTCTATCCCGCCATAGGTCATAACTTTAGAGGCGATTGATGACCGAAGACGAGAGGCATGTCTTTTACTTTTTTTGCTATGAGTTTCTCGTAGATTCTCGTAGATTCTACGCTAGCAACTCGTAGAAATGGCGAGCAAAAATTTTCATGTTTACACTTTGCTAGCTCTGTATAAATTCAGTATTGATGTGAATGATACTGTAGTTGTATTTTATTATTTATTATCGCAGAAATAGAAGTAAAAGACATATGCCTCGTGTTTGTTTACGAACATTACCGTTATAATAATAATAATATACATATTTCTATCCCGCCATGGGTCATAACATAGTGCCATGGCAACGAGGCATCTACGAGAAATTGCGAGGAAGTTGTCTTTTACTTTCCGTAGAATTTTCGCGATATCTTGCGTAGCAAAAAAGTAAAAGACACGCCTCTGTTCTCAATGGCACATCGGCAATAGGATGCAGAAGATCGGACAAGTATCGAGATACCAAGCCATCAAGAGCTCATCAGACCTTGACTGTCAGTTTAAACTTGATTTGCTCGGGTGTGCACAGCCATTGAACACTGGCAACAGTGAAGGTGATGTAAACCAAGCGAGGAAGGCTGGCGATCAACACGGCTGCAGCATTGAGGATGAACCAAAGATAATTAACTAGGGCGGCTGGGATACCAGCCAACGTAGCATAATAGCAACAACATAGTCCAGCCATGTTAACACAAGAATGATAATCAGCGTTATTTCTGGATACAAGTGTACACATAAAAACAGTCTGAGACTACAAACCAACAGCAACATAGAGCTCAGCATAAAACTAACTTGATAAACTAGTTTGTTCTAATGTTTCACCATGTATTCATGTATCAAGGACACCAAATTGTGTCGAGCTGCATTCAAATAACCTGCGACAGCTTGCGATTTCTCTGACAATGACAGATCATGCACTCTAGTGACAGAGTAGATTCAAAAAACTACACTCCAACCTAACGCATGTTCTGCCATCGACAAACTATTCGTTTTCACTGGTAAACTTTCTAGCAGTAACTGCGTGATCTCTGATGATGAAGACTGACAATGAAGGATAACAGCAGAGACAAACCTCTGCCACGATAGACCACTGAGTCTGAACTTGTCACAGTCTTGTGATATGCTGCCGTAACTGGTTTCTCAGACTGTCAGTCACAAACAAAGCAAATGCACAAACACAAACAACTACAATTAAGACAGACACGTTCTAACATAGTCCACTCTTCGTCCTCAGTTCCTGAAGGACTTGGACATAGCAGCATGTCAGCCTGCATTTGTGGCTCAGTTGGTTTAGCCACAGTATGCGTCAGGTTGGTCAGATGATACCAGCTGGGGTTCAACTCCTGTTAGGGACGCTGATACAATTCCGGTGCATATGTTACGAGATCAATTTCTCAGACAGGTACAGAGCGTTTGCTGTTTATGGTAGTAATTATCTCTTTTCGTTGAGACGGATAAAGCGATTCTCACTAATTGATGAACTGACGAGTAGCTGGATCTGCGGGGTCATAGAGACGCCTCTGCACTGACCCCGCCCGGGTTGCTAAACTTGGCCAGCAGTTGTCGATGGTTTCCTCTTTAATCTGTGACCATTGACTAATACTGGGTTTAGAGACGCTCAGTATTATTCGCTGCTTGAACCACTGATAACAGATGGCCTCCTGCTGTATGCACGGGTCAGTCATCTCTGTTCACACACACTGCAAAATTGGACCATGGGGCCCATGGTGCAAGGTGCACATGAGCTATGGCTGTCCATCATGCAGTAGGTATTAGCCACCAGAGAAACAGTGGTTATAGGCCGAGCAGGGTAAATATCATAGCACAAGGTCTCTCCAATCCCGATCCCTCCCCGCACTACACAACTCTCTAAATAAGGGGAGGTCGCGCAACAACTACACACTACACACCATCAGGTTCGCCTAATGGTGTTGCACAGCACTACACTAGTCCCTTCCCTGGGATTGCGCATTCAGCCAGCCTGTGAGGCAGGCCTCAATGTTGGCATGCGAAGAGAGCGTTTGTCACCACAAAAAAAAAGAGAGAAGAGAGTGCGATAAGAACCTGTAGACTGACGACAACATCTCTGCTGTCATCAGCTGTTGATGGTCGATTGCACACATCTTCAGTCACACAATACTCATCCATCGCATCAACTTCAAACGTCTGATCATTAGCTGCTACCAACTCCAGTATGTCCTCATCCGTTGTGAACAGAATTGTCTGCAACAAACATCCTTCCATGCACAGCAACAGCCCATTCACACTCACTGGCAGGGTGGCTATTCAAACGATACGGCTGGTTCCAACGGCGTCCGTCTCCTTGTGCCGTCGCCATTGCTCTATGACTACTAATACTAATACTAATAATAAAATTTCTATAGCGCCAAAATCAGGTACTTCTTCTTCTTCTCGTATGCGTGTCATTAACCATAATTGGTCAGCCACGAAACAGCATCCTCATCCGCAGTGTAGCTAAGATAAGCCGCCATTCAGTTTTGTCAGGGGACAGGATTCGACAATGTGAGACATCGTCTGGGTCTCGCCACAAGGACACAGATCAGTGTCTGTAAGTCGCCATTTCCTTCTGCAGGCACTGCAGTGTCCCTGTTCCGTGCGAAAATGGTTCAGCAGAGACAACTGTTGCCGAGGGAGGTCGAAACCTGGTTGCCGGATTGTGGGGTCAGGTACAAAGACCTGTAATCAGAGGTGCTCGGTGGCATAGGCTACTTAAAGTCCCGGTGGAATAAGAAAGTCTTTAAGTTATTCTTAAAGGCTGGTAAAGAATTAGCAGTTCTAAGATCTAATGGAAAACTGTTCCAAACTAGTGGGGCAGCTACCAAAAAACGATGTTTGCCTAACACAGTGTTACAAAATGGTACAGAAAGAAGATGTTGTGTCGATGATCGCAGAGAACGTGAAGGTTCATATCGGTCCAAGGTTACTCCAGATAATTCAACCACGCATCATTTCCGTCGTAATACGTCGCTCACTGGAGTCTTGCTTTCCGGTCTGATGGTGTTAGCAAGTGTAACGCTTGACTCAGGTCATCTCACGTAGCTGACGCCAACATTCGTTGCTTACATCGTCTGGCAATATTTCGTATTGTCAAAGATCTGTATTATTGTTCTGCTTTCCGACATTTGAATACTACTCACCATCGCCATCATCATCATGTACTAAATTGTTTTGCTATTATATCTTTATAATATAATTTTCAATAACTGCTACTTTGAGCCTTATCATATCCCTAGACACCCATAAACCTGGGTTTCCAAAGCCCGCAGGTTTGGATTTCCTACATGTAGTTTCCACATTTTCAGGACTGCTTGTTGGCTGAATTTTTCAGTTATCCATACGCCTGAATACATAACTCAAAATTACACATGCTCTGATACAAATCTAGCAATATATCAAATACCAAACATGGCATATTTTCAGCCGTTTTGGACAAAATAAAGCGCACAATACGTACATCTCCGAAAGACTCCGAAGTTCCGATGACATCACCAGAAGCACAAGCTATGTCGCCAATAAAGATAACAACACCATCGAGTGTAATCTCTATGTCTCGTGCACCTCGTGACGAATGGACCCGGGACTTGTTGTAATTCTGCCAACATGTGATATCATATGCACAGTACCCTCAATAGCTCACAGGTAGCCATCTTAGTCAAGCGCATGGAACATCAGAGAAAATTAATAAAAGGAACATAAAAAATAAATTAACCCTTCAATTGCCACATTAAAACCGCACAGCAGTGGACTATCATATAGCAAGCAATACAGTGATTGGTACACTGGCCGTTGACGGGTGGGCTGTTACATTTGATACAGCAAGGAGGGGACTGGGCGAAGCCACCAGCCCCTCCTTGCTGTACCAAATGTAACAGCCCATCCATCAGCGGCCAGTGTACCAACTTCGTATTATTCGGTGTGGCACTATAATTGCCTTTGGAGTCTAAAGGGTTAAAAACTACAAGAAATTAGATGAAACGGTACCAGTATCTGTGATAATATTTTAGTAGGTACCAGCAGTCGATTGAGAGAAGAATTTATGGTAGAGCTACATTTAAGGTTGTTTGGATGGTTCATGTGGCTGAAGTCGTCAACGAAGGATTTTAACAGCCTGCAAGAGACAGACAGGCAAAACAAACAAACCCAGATTCTGAGGACGGAGATGTTGACACGCTGCTCAAAGTCAATGTAGAT
>Ga0209149_1000775_pt1 | contig 14272 bp, 14 predicted proteins | sample WorMetTyACAVOLI2_FD_187423 | JGI IMG/M metagenome (GOLD analysis project Ga0209149, IMG submission 187423) | Marine gutless worms symbiont microbial communities from Max Planck institute for Marine Microbiology, Germany - Olavius algarvensis... ... | reverse complement strand
ACTTAAGCCCATATTTCTATACCGATAATGTTAAAATTTTACTTAAGAGAACGGAAGACTTAGGAATCCATCAACGACACAAAATTTCGTCAGAATCGCTCAAGGGACCTGCCGGTATTGCATTGCCTACGGGAGGTGATGCATATTGATTTCTAGTTGATTTTACGTTGATTAAACGTTAACCTTCGCAAACGTTTTTATAACGTTACTTCTACGTAGATCTACAATAACTATTGCGCTTTGTTTGTAGGTACAACTCAGCGGTAGCTAGATAGGCCTATGCGTGTTTTAAGCTACGTCAGTGTACACATCACACGGCGGCATGTGTGAAAGTTAGGTTAACGTAGATATTACGTTGAATAAACATTAGCTTGGAAACGTTGATAGAACTTTTTTAGAACGTTAGAGAAACGTGTTATTAACGTTTTCAAGCGCAGGGGGCTTTACGCAACGGTGCTGTATATCTGTTTGGCTGCCTGTTTGTTTGTTCGTTCGTCTGTCGCCTGTGCCTCCCGCGCTGCGGCAGCTTCTGCCACCTAGCATCAGTCACCGAGGATGTCCCAGTTCCTTAACGGTCTCGGTCGTAGTGCCATTGGTACGCCCCTCTGTCAACGACGTAGACCCGAGCAGTCGACGGCATCAGCTTCTTCATCAGAAGGCAGCACGCCACACCGAAATCCGCCGAATGGACCGGACACGTAGGCAGTCCCACTCGTCCACAGCCCGTATAATACTGTGTGAGCAATGCTAATCGAAGCGCTGGCTCGACCAACATTAGCAAACGAGTTTGCCCCCGTCTCCCCTCCCTTTCCCTTCCGTCCTTGAACTCTTCTGGGTCGAATAGCTCTAGATGGCCACGCGTGGCGCCAGAAACGATCGAACCATATGATGTAGTACTGCTGCGGCGTCTGCGAAGACAACGACTCAGTCTGCAGTGACAGAACACAGCAACCAAGAAGCGATTCCGTACTCACCAAAATAGCAGCGCAGATCGATGAACAGTGCGCGTCCAGTCACTGAAACGGCGTCTGCGATTTGTCTTGCCTGTTGGTCTGTAGGCTGTCGAATCAAGTCCACGTTTTCTTCTTGTTCTTGCTGTATACAATTCGCGCAGCCACTGCTGCACCGAACCGATTGACTACAATAGAAACGTCGTACCAGAGCTGTCGTGACGTACAGTAGCTGGCTATTGAATAGGCTTAGCGAAAATACTACATGTCGTTCGCTTATTTAATAGATTAATACTGTGGTTCTCAAGTTCATTGTTGCAGACAACGTTGTTGTGTTGTCCAATCTACCAACGACTGAGAATTTTATTATCCGTCAAACGTAACGTATGCGTTTTTTCGGATACTGTTTGTCCGGGGACAGATATCTCGGGCAGAGTCCCACCGATCAGCGTGAAATTTTGCACGATGGTACGGCTTTGTCCCTGACAAAGATTCTCCCCTTTTGGTGGCGATATCTTTCGCGGGGTCTCCAAATGCGGGGTCAAAAAAGGCTTCGAGTGGACCAGTTTTGGTCTCTCAGATACCGATTTTTGCCATTTGACCCCGAATATCTCGAAAACGGTAAGTTGCAGCGTTACAGTTCCTCTGGGGCGCCCCCATAAGGCCAAATATGCGTATATTTTCAGCATCGTCAATTTTGAAGTTTTATAACTTTTTAACGGTTGAAAATACAGGCAAATGTTGCTCGTGAAAAGAGCTTTCTAACATGTACGATACGGGGCGGTAGCCCCCAATGGGCGTCCCTAAATGCCAAAATATTGCGTTTTGGGGCTATTTTTTCGTGCATTCCCATTTCTCGCCTATCCATACCCACCTTTACCCACTCTCTTCCGCTACCTCTCCCCTTTCCCATTTTACAACGCCTATCCCCTCCCCAAGGATATGATCAAAAAACTTAGCTATCGCGGACAAAACGCGCTCAACATCATAAAAACACACGAACGCAATAACGTCAGCGAACATGCATATACTGTTTTTATCCGTAAGCCAGTCTAGAGTGGCCGGGCGCATAATGTTTTTGACCTGTCCCTTCGTCACCCGTCTGTCCGTTCGTCTGTCCGTTCGTTTGTTCGTCTGTTATCGACTTGCGAACGCTATACTTCGAGCACAAATGAACCGATTTCAATGCAAATGCCATAAATCTTCCCCGCACGGCAATGGTATGAACGGTTGTAACTGCTCCCACGTTTGCCGGATATGATTAGTATATGAGTATAAGCTCACCTATTGTGGGCTACGGGGTGAAAGCCTAGTGTGGCTGATTGGGGCAATGGTGTGTCTGCTAGCTGCATCGTGGGTCCAATTGGCCGTTAGTGCGGGCAGTGGATGGCCACATAATGCGCTGCGGTACAATTGGCTCATGCCAATCAGCTGCCACTTCTGAGATTGTAAAGCGCTGCAGCTGGTAACGAGTCTGACTCATCTAAGTGGCGCTATAACAAGTGTCCAGTCCTTTACCTTTACCTATACGCGTCTTGCTGACGCACTTGTTAACTTATTTTTATGCCTTTGCTAGTGTAGACTGCATGGTAGGAGGCATAATGTTTTCTACCTGGTCGTTCATCCGTCCTTTCGTCAGTCCGTTTGTTTGTTACCAATCTTGTAAAAACGATATTTTGAAAATGAGTGAACCGATCTTGTTGAGGCCTGGTGGAGGCACCATCTCGACTCCTTCGGTCGAGTAGTTATTAATCGTTTAGGCCGAATACTCTTGGTAACATCAATCCTTGTCTCTGTTTTACGTTTGCCGTTATTTTGTGCGCATACCGGTAACTCGGTCGAGTGTTATACGCGAGTCCTAGGCGTGACGAGGGCGGCATGAACATCGTACAATCATATCAAGGTCTGTTATTCTCGAACTATGGCTTTACTATTAAGTTAACTAACTTGGTCACGGAAGTGTAAGACATTCCCCCTGGACATTCCCCTCGGATATATATTCCCCAGACATTTCCCCGCACGGACAATCTCCCTTCCTATCTAGGACATTTCACCGGCTGTTAAAGCGAAAATTTGAAAACTGGCATTAACCCGTACTCCTGACCCTAACTGATTTACCAGGGGCGTATTTAGAGGAGGGCCGAACCGGCTCAATGTCACAGTTGCTGGAGATAACAGCCAGCATCATACAGGGCTCGGTGATCGGCCCAGTGTCTTATGTCGTCAGCGCGTCGGATCTCTCAACCGTTACGCCAGGAAACTCCATGTTTAAGTATGCAGATGACACTTATGTTGTCATCCCTGCCTGCAACGCCTTGTCCCGCGATGCTGAACTAGTTCAGCATCGCTGATGTACACCTGATGTACAAGCTGATGTACACCTCACCAGCTTGGTGGGGGTTTACGGCGGCTTCAGACAGGCAGCAGATTGATGCATTCGTCCGTCGTGGAGTTCGATTTAGTTTATACAACGCTGGTGACCCAACACCCTCGCAATTAGCCAAAGATGCTGACGATACTCTTTTCACCAGAATATTGGCTAATGAACATCACGTTCTCAAACCGCTTCTACCTGACCAAAGAAGCCACGGCTACAGCCTCCGGCCTCGGCGACACAACCTCTCGATAGCCATGAAAGACGATGATCGTAACTTTATCACCAGACAACTCTTCACAGACATTTGTTAGTGTATATCTCTTACCGACCACTGACATTAATTTTATTGCGTGTTATTGTAACTTTTAACCCCTACGGGTTCTATGTAAGCAGTAGCGTTTTGTCTCACTGTTCAATAAAGCATGATGATGATGATGACCTATGAGTGAATCGGATGCAGTCTCCTTCTGAGTTTAATATTTTCATAGAATTATTATACAGTCCATTCAATAAGTAATACTGGTCATTGGTCATGCTATGTCATATTAGTCGCAGCGGTGCATGAATTTTGTATCATACAGCTTTGCCATTTATTTAATTTTTTTTAAATTTCAGCTGTTTCACATTGTTTCAGATAATCGTTGAAAACAAACAGTAACGCATGCCCCCACTTCCTCCTACCGCCGCCCACCTCATCCCTCTAGAAATATTGAAGATGTTAAAATTTAAACAGCAGTCATGTGACCGACACCACACCCGTTTTGGGGGAAATTTTTAACCGCTGGTATGGCACTTGCCATAGGCACTTGCCATTGTCGATGCATCTGCGAAATTTAAAGAGTGTGGCTTCACCCCAAAAATGATTAAGTGACCCAAACCACGTCCCTTTCGGGAGTGAATTTTTTACCCTTAAGGTGGGACTTGCCGTAGTCGATCCACTTGCCAAATTTAATGAGTTTAGCTTCATCCATTCCAGAAATATTGATGGGGGGTTTAAAATTTTACAAAGGGTCACATGACCCAGACCACACACTTTTTGAGGGGAAGTTTTTACTCCTGGAGTGGGACTTGCCACAGTCAATCCACTTGCCAAATTTAATGCACATAGCTGCATCCATACCATACCATACCATACCGGGCCGCTGTGGCCTAGATTTGCCACGAACAACACTGAGGTCAATTAGATGGCCCATTGCAGACGCCCTGCCAGAACGGGAAGGAAGGATAGGGAGTGTATCCAGGTGTAGGTGGTGTGTTGCTACTGCCACTTTTTGCTGGCAGTGCGAGTGTGTAGTGTGTGCAAGGGAGAAGGAGGGGAGATTGAAGGGCTTGTGCCTATTATTTTACGAAGTTTGCCTGTACGTTAGGTTTCTCTGAGGCTGTGCACTGCTTATAGTGCTGGAGCCGGCCTCATCTGTTATCCAAATGAATGAAGCTGTGCTATCCAAATGCTGGCTCGCACTAGAGGTCCGGGCGCTCTAAAACCCAGTTCTAGTGGCCTGTCACAGATTTATGAGGACACAGGCAGACCGTCTGTGTCTGCCGGAGATATTAATCTCTGAATATGTGCTTAGTTGACCTGTACGTACTGACAAGCAACCTGGGCATGGAGTTGAAATCCGGACTTCCGGAGCCCGGCGGCCACACAGTCCAAGTGCACTGCAGCGCAGTGACTTACGCAGTGCACCACCAGGGCAGGCTCGCAGCTGCATCCACTCCAGAAATATTTAAGGGGGTTTAAAATTATGAAAGCAGTCACATGACCCAGGCCACCCTCAGGTCACAGGCCACCCCGGTTTCGGGGGTGGTTTCCCCTGGTGTGGGACTTGCCATAGTCAACGCAGCTTCATCCATTCCAGAAATATTGAATGGGGTTTGAAATTTCAAAGCTGTCACGTGACCCAGACCACTCCCCTTTCTGGGAAATTTTTTTTACCCCAGGATGGGACTTGCTGTAGTCGATCCACTTGCCAAATTTAAAGAGCACAGCTTCATCCATTCTAGTAATTTTAAAGGGGGGTTAAAATTTTTTAAAGGGTAATGTGACCCAGACCACACCCCTTTCAGGGGAAATTTTTCACCCATGTGGTGGGACTCACCATATTCGATCCACTTGCCAAATTTGAAGAGTGTAGCTTCATCAACTCCAGAAATATTGAAGAAGTTAAAAATTGGTAAAGGGTCACGTGACCCAGACCACGCCCCTTTCACGGAAAATTTTTCACCCCCGTGGTGGGACTTGCCATAGTCGATCCACTTGCCAAATTTAAACAGTGTAGCTTCATCCATTCCAGAAAGATTGAAGGGGCTTTAAATTTTTCAAAAGGTCATTATTAACAAGACCAAAAATTTGCAGACAGACAGACCGACAGACAGACGTGCAGACAGACAGACACCGTGCTCCGGAATGATACCGTGCACCATTCATCGTTACCAACATCAAAACATTACCTGCCAAGCGAACTTTGTGGCGTGACAGGTAATAATTGCTTAAAAGCAAATAAACTACCACAGTCCAAACTGGGCATACCTTTAATGCTCTTGCAATCTGGTAGACAAAACACTGGACATGATCGTCTGACAGCTGTTGAGTTCTAATGATTGTATTGAGGTCTGCTTGCATCAGTTCGGTGACCATGTACCTGTAATGAGTGAAACATGCTGTCAAACTTTACGCACAGTACAATACATGTACACTCTACAGTTACACACGACCAATCTCAACCATCTGACACATTTACACATGGGGACGGTGCATTCACACAAAGCTGATCATCCTTTTGGTTCCGTGGCTCAGTGGTAGAACGTTGGTCTTTGACTGGCGAGCTTCCGCTGTCCTGCACTCGACCTGCAGCTGACGGGTGACCACTTATGTGGGTAAACCGTCCGCTATAGGTCAACCAACTAGGCCAACTCAGCCTTTCGTCCTATCCTTTCGGGGTCGATAAATGAGTAGTAAGCTGCAACTTGATGTTGTCACCACAGTCCGTGGCGGCGCCATCTGGTGAATGCGAACGAAGGCTAAAGGCAGGCATGGTGTTGTTTGCAGGTTAAACTGTGTGATCCATGTCTGAGCGCCTTGAGGACGAGTTACTTGTCATCTAGGGCGCTATATAAATCCACGTACCTTTACCTTTACCATCCTGTGGACCACACGTGCTTAACTATACAAGTATACGTCGACATTTGTCTATCGATATCGTTGGACTGGTGACATGTTACATTCCAGGATGTCTGACAGTTCAAGCTGTACGAGGTTTATATGTGTATAGGAAGGATAAGGTGCACGCAGTACAAAAGTAAACAGAAATTTAGATCAGATAGCTACAGGTATAGTAGGGTTTAACGTCCTACTCGACACATTATAGGTCATTTCATTACATCAGAACATGTAGGATGAAAGGTATAACTATTTATGAAACTACTTCAACATTTCGCTGTGCAGAAAGTTTGCCAGTAACGTGTTTGAGAACAGAGTTCGAACCAGTCCCGTTCTCGGTTCTGTTCCAGGCTGGTGTATGGCCAGATTGGACAATTCTTGAACGTGTTTTGGACTGACACTGCTTCGTGTGCATGTCCGTGAATCTTTGCAGTGCTATCAAACTATGTCTTTGACCTCGCCGCACGACAGACGGTTAAATCAAACACTGTTTCCCGAATGAGCTTTGCTAAACTGGCCACGATGGCAACACACTGTGAACTGTGCATGGTTTCTAATATCACGGCAGCTTATGGGGAGGAGAGCAGTGCTCGAATTACCGCCGGGATATCCCCGCATTCCCCGGCACTGGTAATCGGTATCCCCGGCACTGCTGTTGGTTGAGGCATCCCAGCTTGGGATGCTATTTGTCCCCGGCTTTGTCATTGACTGCATAGTCCGAGTAAAGTGAGTAAAGATGAGAGCGAAGTTGTACTTTGTAATAAAACTTCTTCGCACACTGTGCTGCTAGAGTAACTCTAGCGAGCACAGTAGGCACTAGGCGACACGGTGGTGGTAGGCGGATACTCGTTCCTATTCGTTAGTTACGTTACGTTTGTAATCACTTACCAACATCGTCAACGACAGCGTTATTTTGAGTGGGCCACCCATGGAGCCACCGTAAAAACGACTGCGACAAAGCTTCCTGTCGTTTAACGTTGGTAGGTGATTTTATTGTTATATTCTGATTATTTGCAAAACCTACTGTAAACGTGAACACTAAACACCTTTTCAGTTCTGATGCACAGTAATGAAAGCACATAATAAGGTTGTTGCTTTAACAGTCTTGCAGTATGAGAGATGAAACCAGTTCTGCTGGCTTTCGGGTGCACAGTAATAGGTAACTTACTAACTTAGTCACTTACAGGCGTAGGCTGTGTATTTTTATCGGGAAGCTGATGCAAGGTACAGGGCCTAAGTGCCACCGATATGACTATAAGATACGGCCATTGGACGATGATCAAAAACACACAAAATACCACCGCTCGGTCACCACCCCTCCCCCCTCTGCTTTTTTCCGATTAAATTCGAGCACTAGAGGAGAGAATGTATCAGCATATTGCTAGCAGTCTGCTGATAGAAATGGACCGGAGGTTACGGGAGGTAGCAGTCTCCTAATGGTGCAGTCAGCAGGTAGCGCCAGTACACAATGCTTCAACCATTGATCATTTCATTGATCAGTGTGTTGAGCCCATCAATACGTTATCTTCTATCAAACAATATCATAAGTAGGGATGTCAGGATTCTGCGATTCTGCACACGCAGAATTTTGCACACAACCCGCCACCCTCTGCCGAATTTGAGGTCCTGCGCAAAATTGAGGAAATTTTTTTTATAGATCAACTTTTGGGGTCAAAGCTCAAGGTCACATAATGCCGAGGTTAGATCTGGAGACCCGGCAGGGGTGTCATTCTGGACCCCATTGGTAGAGTAGTAAAATCTACAAATCAAAGACCGTGTTATGTGCATTCACGCATACACAGTGCACTCAGTTAACTGTGACACGGGGCAAGTTTCCGTCAACGCTGGTGCTTTTTGTTCATGATTTAGGAGTAAGCTTGAGACAAATGGATGGACAGACAGACTGTGTGGACAACAGAACAGACTGCGGGCATTTCGTAATGCATCCTCCGTTAGACAGCGTGTATAAGAATGATGATAACACAAAAACCACTTACAGTTCATTAAACTCTTCCACGCGTGTGGCAGGAGTGAATGCATCCAACAACCTGATAACCTGTTGCAGTTACATGACATTAATGTTAATCATCTACACTGTGTTCCGAAAAACACCGCCTTTGTTTTCTTGCGTAACTACCGGTACTAAAAAATGACTAATTAAAATCTATACTTCTGAAACAAGAGCATTCAGAGAGTGCAAACCTCTGCCGATGCCAAAATCTGAAATGTAAGTGATCCGGGATCTGTCCCAAAATGTTGTGGATGCATTACTTGTATCTTGTCGGCATCAGTCATTTCGCCAAGTATGGTGCAAATCGGCCGTTGATTGTATGAGAAATGCTAACAGATGTCCCAAAATCCCCAGTTCCGCAATGGTGAGGAAAATGAAAAAGTGATCCGGAATCCACATGCAGATCCGGATCACCACCAAAAGTTAATCACTTCTACAGGGTCACCCCCTTGGCCATGTCTGCCAAGTTTGGTCGACGTCCGTTTCCGTGTTCATGTGTTATCCTGTTTACAGAATGACACAATGAATGACACACAGAACGATCACATAACCTCCGCCTTGCTGGCGGGGATAATAGTTTATCAATGGCAAAATATTCTGTGCTAGCAGCCAGCAAGGTAAGCATGTTAGTAAAAGAGCCGTTACAGCAATGGAATTTACCACTGAAGATAAGTATATAATTAAACACTTGTGGATGAGCAAATAACATGCAACAAACTGCTTCCTTAAAGGTGTACTCCGGCCAAAAAAATGAATTAGCCATAACTACACTCGCCGTGTATTATATATATATGCAAGTCATTTTAGATAGTTAAATTAAATTTAATCCGCTTGTGTAGCGATAAAACAATTTTCAAACTTTTTATTCTCGAAAGTACTGAGAACCAGCTGTTGTTATTATTTATTGTATTACTCGTGGTTGCGGGATTCCATAGAGTCTTACGACGTAAATTGTAAACAAAACTAAATTGAATATGGCTATTCTATTAGTACCTCCGTGATTAATACGTTGCAGCAATTATAGAATTAATATTCTTTCGCGCCAGCAGACGAAGTACGTTGCCAAAAATTAATGCATTTAAACAATATTACGTACAGTAACAGGAACTAGTTTTCCTTGCACATGATGACATTGTTCATTACGGTAAAGGCGTACGAACTCAAGAAATTAAAATAGTACCTTTGTGGTGGTTCTATTTTATCACAAAATATTGAAATGACAAAGGTCTTTTTTTATAAAAAATGCTTTACAAAAAAGTAAAATAATTACAATTTTTGTAAAACTTCTACATAAGTCGTTCGTTAGTTGAAATAAAAAAAAAATGTTGGAGTACACCTTTAAGATGTTTCCTGACAAAGAATGGAATTTTGGTGTGATAAAAACACTGATCACAGAAAATACAACAGTGGCATCACTAATTCTTTCCAGGCTGTAGTGTTGTGTGGTTGTACATGATGCTCACACAACTGCAGACATCAACCATTGATCATTTCATTGATCAGTGTCTTGAGCCCATCAATACGTTATCTTCTATCAAACAACATCATAAGTAGGGATGTCAGGATTCTGCAATTCTGCACGTGCAGAATTTTGTGCAGAATCCGCCACCCTCCGCAGAATTTGAGGTTCTGCGCAGAATTGAGGAAAAATTGTTTATAGATCGACTTTTGGGGTCAATGCTCAAGGTCACATAATGCCGAGGTTATATCTGGAGACCTGGCAGAGGTGTCATTCTGGACCCCATTGGTAGAGTAGATTTATTACTTTACTAATTCACAACTACTTCCTTCATGAGATGTTTGTCTTCAGTGGTAAATCCCACTGCTGTAACGACACTTTTACTGATGTCCTCTTTACTGATGTCCTCCAGGCTCCACCTAGCAAGGAATATTTAATCAAAAGACAAACTGTTTCATGTGCTTATAATACGCATTTCCTCAGCTATGTTGTCTCAAATTTTCATCCAAATTGGTTAATATCTCTAAGAGTTATGCAAGAAAAACAAGGGAGTGTTTTTTGGAACACATCGACAAATACATTGTACAGAAACAGATTACTACTGCCTGATAAATTACATAAAGTATATGCAACACTTAGCTCGGAAAAAAATGCAAAAGAACTATAGTGTAAACTGTACAGTGTCAATCAGTAAACAACTGCAAAAAGTATATTACATTATCGTGCCGTAACTGAGAAAGCAGGTCCAATTCACGGTATGTACGTTTGGCGTGTATTGCACTCTGAAACGGTCTATTAAATTTCTTGATGGCAACTCTTCTACTAGTTAGCCTGTCTTCAAACGAACTACAAAAAGAACACAAAAATACCAGTCATCCTAATATCTGGCCTAAAGCAAGGGTTCGTAAAGAACATTCTAAATGATTTTCCATGACCTTCATGACCTTTTAGTGTACTTTTGTGACTTTCCAGGAGCGTGTAGTCAGTGTTAGCTTTGTAACACATCAAGTCTAAAAGCAAAGGATAACTGTCAAGCAAGAACTTGCTTAATGCCATCTTCACAGACAAGTTGCCACTTAACATTGTGCAATCTTACGTCACTTTGTTTCTAACTACCTTTTAAAACAAATGCTAACCGGTATATGCCAATACTCATCATCAAGAGTTGGATGTGACAAAAGAGCATTCCAGTACCCTACGTCACTACAGGAAACTGTGGTCTGCATCACATATAACACCATGTGAGAATTTCTCCAACCAGCTATTCAAATTCCATGACTTTCCAGAACATAGGTCTGATTCTATGACTTTCCAGGCCTGGAAAATGGGAGTTCCATTACATTTCAGGATCTGTGCGAACCTTGTCAAGCTAACTTATGTCATCCACAAGTGACTCAGATGTAAGCTTCTCTGTATGCTCTACTGTGCAGAGTGGCAAACAATCTGTACCATAGCACACAGTGTAGTAATTACCTGAACAAAACCTACATCTATCCTTTACACAGAACAAGACACAATTTTGTAACATCTAGACTCTAGTTCAATCTGTGATTTGTAAAAAGAATACCAATGCAAAATGTCACATTACAAGTACACACATTAAGCACAATTTTGCATATGCAGCAAAATTTACGTTGAATTTTCTTCTCAATTTTCCAGCTGACTCTGAACGATGCTGAATACATGTGTGCTACTTAACTTCTGATATTTACCCGCACCTTGCACCATTTCAAGCGACAGTTTGATGGTGAATGACTGGCTGTAAACATTCACTCAAAGCCAGATACATTACAAGTGAAAATAAGTCTGTGTAAGAATTCCTATGCAGTATTAATTAAACCAATGTGGATTCTTTTAACAGGTTGCTCAAGGTCATTAACAACAGCTGTAGGTGATGAAGCAGATAGGAATTCCTATTTGTATTCAACAGCAACCATGGCTCTATTCTGCACCATGTATAATACAAGAAATTACCACTTGTTTGCATGCAAAGTTCAGCTGTCATACAGAAACGATACCTACTGCATCTTTATACTGGAAAGCTGCTCCATGCTGCTGCAATATGGAAGTAGTGATACTGGTAAAATTGATAGAGTAACTATACTTGAGCTTATTAGTGTACAGATTAGCTTAGACTTATTGTGGGACACATTGCATATCAAATACAAAGAGTTACAGCATTTTGTCACTATTTTAGAGCTTTATGAAAACTACAAATGATAACAAACGTGAAATTTAAATAATCTATAGGCATTTAAAGTCGCGGATTCGACAGTGCACTTCCTTGAAAGCAACCAAAAAGATTCTGTGGAATTGGACTAATGACACTTTGCTACAGTAAAGCCCAATGCACAGCGGCAAACTGAACTGAACTCAACTGAACTAAACTGAACTGGATCGTTCAGTTCAGTTCATCACTTGAGTTCAGTTCAGTTTTCCGCTGTGCACTGAACCAGCGACGAGCTGCGACGACCGGCAACGGCCGTCGCAGGTTTTCGACAGTCAAGAACTGGCGACGGCCGTCGATAAACCTGCGACGGCCGTCGCCAGTCATCACAGCTCGTCGCCGGTTTTCGTCCAACATTTCGTTGATTGGCCGATTCACAAGTGTGTCCCGATTGTGAAGAACCTGCGACGACCGCCGATTTCGTCGCCGAATCATTGCAGGTCGTCGCCGGTTCAATGCACAACAGGAAACTGAACTGAACTGAACAGTTCAGTCGAGTTTCCCACTGTGCATTGGGCTTTACAAGTTAACTTTTACATCACACGATGCCAACGAAAAGTAAAACAAGGATTATGCAGCAGGCCTAACAGTTTTACATAAAGCTACAAGTCAACTTTCTGTCACACTCATTGCATTCACTCATACCGTACTGTCTAAGCCCCGTTAACTGCACCACTTCAATATGAAAACGAAAAAATATTACCACACTTGGCCAAAGCGTCCCGCTCCCATAAATTGTAGGTCGTCATAGAACACTGGTATATTCCATGCAGTTGCTTGTCTCTCAATGACATGGAACTGCAAGCAACATCGTAAACAACACAGAGTAAACACTCACCTTCGGATGATTTATTTGCGTTTAGCAGCAACAGCTGAGCATGACGTCGTCTGTAACATTGGACAGCGATTTTTTGTTAATCAGCAGCGTGTTATGCGTTGTTGCTGCACTGTGAAATATTTCTGTATTAGTGCTGTTGATATCAACATGTCCAGCCAGTTTGTTGCTGGCTTACTGCACTTGCCTGTCGTAAGGTGTTAGAAAGAGGTAATCTACAGAAACGAACTATTGATGAATATGTAGAACTATATAACTTGAAATGCCAACTTATCGCATGGCATACATTTTGAACATTTTATAAATGGCTACGGTGCAATTCAGCAAGTACTAAAAGTCGCTAGATGGCACTGCGCAAAGCCTCTGTACCGCCAAACTAACACTTTCACATTGCCATAAAATGGAGATGCTGTGTGATCTGTATGCTGTACCCATTATGGAGAACTGACTGTGTGGAGTTGCAGACGTTGAATTTGGTGACATCGACAACTTTCTGATTTAGATGGAAAGCCACGTTTTATGTGATATTGTAGCGTTTCTGGGTACACGGCCGCTCAAGGGCCGCCCCAGGATCTGCAGCACGCCACGACGGCCTATCGTCGACCGCGGTGTCATGATCGACGTGCTGTGCTAAACTAACTTCATCATCAGAGACTCTTCTCGGGGGTCTGCGCTGGTCGGGCGGACATGCCGTCATACGCCCTTCACTTGACCTACAACTCCCATGACTAAGTTGTGGTGAAGTGGGTGACTCACTAGCCATTGACGACTGTTAATTTGTAGTGATATAAAATTGCCCTAACTACAAATGATAACTCAGTGCTGTAAAAGTAAAACAAAGTGTGCTTTTAATAAACATAAAACATGAACAAGTGAAAATGCAATAAACCAAATAATATTCAACTGACAACTAAATACTGCAGGGAAGCGCGGTTACCAAGACCCAGGACGGACCACGCCTAATGGTGGAGGAGCCAGCTTAGAGGTTCTAAGCTCTTTACCTCTCAATGCCCAGAGATCGTATAGATCACTTAATTGACTACCTGCAGCCGCTCGCCGCAATTTATAGAGTTTTGGCCACTCCCGCCAACCAATCACGTTCTAAGAAAAGAGACCTAGGTCGCCACGCTCCAATAAACGCAGAGTGACCTGTAAGTGACGTCCTGCGGTGACCTGGGTCGACGCGCCCCAATAAACGCAGCGTGACCTGTAAATAACGTCAATGACCTAGGTCGTCGTGCTCCAATAACTGC
>Ga0209149_1000774_pt1 | contig 14273 bp, 10 predicted proteins | sample WorMetTyACAVOLI2_FD_187423 | JGI IMG/M metagenome (GOLD analysis project Ga0209149, IMG submission 187423) | Marine gutless worms symbiont microbial communities from Max Planck institute for Marine Microbiology, Germany - Olavius algarvensis... ... | reverse complement strand
TTTTACCATCTTATAAGTTATTTTCATATCCTATCATATGTGCCGTTAAGAAACTACACACTCACTGATTTCAGTGTGTCATAAACCGTATATATATAGTAAATAACGCATTCTAAACTACTGATAAGCATGCTGTGCCTGCTAGGGGTCGTCAATAGAGACCATGGTCTCTATTGACGTTGTTGTTTCTATTTACGTTTTTCTCTATTGACTCTAATCTCGTTTTTTGTACAGATTTTGGCAATAGATGGGCAGACAGATGAACAGCCACGATGCATTAAGGCGCTCTCACTATTGAGAGCAGCACATTAATAATCTTTGGTTTTGAATTTCCAAGTCCAATGATATGATCAATGTATGTACGCATTATATCAAGTATATATTTTTCACAAATAAAGTACGCAAAGTCTCGAACACCAACCACAGGATACACCACAAGTTATCAACGTAATATAACAAAATGTCACACCTCATATGACAAAGGCACAAAAGTCATTAGGCCTATGTAAGATACGCTAGCACTGAGGTCCTTAATCTTTATCACGAATGACCCCAGGAAAATACAGATAATCTTTCTGAATACAAACACGATATACATTATATGGTCTACATTTGCAAATTCTAATATCTGTAATGGTCCGGTTTGAATGGACCATTGACGTCAATTCCAAGATATTCGGCTTGGTCAGCAGTAAGTTTGGTCAGTTTGACGCCAAGTCGTTCCAGGTGCAGCCTGGCAACCTCTTCATCAAGCTGTTGAAACAAAACAAAAAACACTAACGTGGACACATCTTACAGGTACATGGCGTTATACACCGTTACACGCTATGTCATAATTGCTGAGTACCTTGGCTCTCAATCAAATTTTTGTTACAGCATACAAGATGATCTTAAGTAATTAAGGGTCAAAACTCATCATTAATCACTCCACTACAGCGTATGGTCTGCGTCACTCATGAACGCAGTGCCTTTTGCATACCAACTCCATCGGTCATGCGGGTCACAGTACATCACTATCCCGTAAGTCACAACTGTAACCAATTAATATAGTAAGTCACAATTGTAACCAATTAATAATGGCTTAATTTCTAATCAATTAAAGTAATTTTTACCCACTTGTACTCCCAGAAAGCACTTCCGTGTTCGTTTAAGTGAGTGGTAAAAAAACTGGTACATAAAGTAAGAAGGTACTAACTATGCTAGAGCAATTTAACTGTTTTAACTGGGAATCAAATGCATCACATCCAAGCAGTGATGGGAAGTCTCAAGACAATATTTTCACTAGTACATTTTAACATCACCACAGACGGAGAGACCCACGCGTCACGTGCCCAAAAACAGTACCCACTTTCAAGATTGGGATTTCTTAATGTTAACAGCTGACTTTCACCTCCGAGAACTATTGAGGAGTGTAACTACTTACTTACTTACTTTCTATGCCACTTCATAGTTGAGTTATTAGCCCCAATAGCACACACAAACAAGTTAACCTTGTAACCTTGACCTTTGACCCATGCCTAGGTATATAGTACTGCAAGGACACAACACTGTCACTGTACCACCAAACATGAAACCAGTTGACTATCTATTAATCAGGTTGGTTGGTTGCATGGCGCAGTGGCAGAACGTTGGTCTTTGACCGGCGAACTTTCCCTGTCCTGCACTCGACCTACAGCTGACGGGTGACCACTTACGTTGGTAAACCGTCCACTGTAGGTCAGCCAACTAGGCCAACTCAGCCTTTCATCCTTTCGGGGTCGATAGATGAGTAGTAAGCTGCAATTAGCTGGACGACGTCACAATTCAGTGGTAGCGCCATCCGGTGAATGCTTACAAGGTAAAGGCAGGGACGGTTTAATTTGCAGGTAAAACTGTGATCCATGCCTGAGTACCTTGAGTGTGAGGTACTACATTTTGGCTTGATTTATGAACTCTGATGGCCAATAAGCCAAGTCCTGATATAAAACCAGTATAGTTTGATTCTAGTCCCAAGCCTGGGTCAATTGGTCTGGGTCTGCTTGCATTCAATGTGCCGTTCCTGCTGGGTTGGCCGGTTCTCCTGGGATTCTAGCCAGTGGACTTCAGGACAGAATCGGCACAGCTCCTCCGGACAACATGAAATCTAGAACAGGTGATTGTTCTGGTACCGATTCACCTGGAGAAAGTGCCATAAACGAGTTTGTTGTTGATGGCATACACCTATGGAGACTGAGTAACTGGCTAACCTTGTGACCTTGACCTTTAGAATGTTTATCGCTTAAAGCACTCGTGCTCCATACCTTCACCAAGTTGGAAGTTGTTATGGCCTTCCATTTTGATGTTATGTCATTTCTTGTTGGGGCATTATGTGGACTTGTCCAGTTTTGAGGTCAAGGTTGATATCACAAGTTACACATGACACAAGAAACCTCGGTAATTTTGCGCTTTCTATGTGCAGCGTAGGCTGCGTCTGTCCCATTGTCCATGCCATGCCAACAGCAGAGCCATCATAATGGCCGCAGTCTTCAGTTCTTTTAGTTTGTTCTGTAGTACTGACAGACCAACATAATGTGGCAATGCACAACGTGGCCTCCTGCAAGAAGGGCTACATCATAAGATTTAATGGCAATGCTGCACAACAAACACTGTTGATACTATGCCTAACACACAGGGCTACATATTTTGAAATACAAGAAGGATAACAAAATGGTTTACTTACAGATTTAGGCAGAAAATGCACTCCAGCTCGATACTTTTCAGGTTTTGTCCACAGTTCAATCTGTGCTAAAACCTGATTAGTGAATGAGTTACTCATAACAAAGCTAGGATGACCCATTGCACATCCCAGATTGACCAAACGACCTTCAGCAAGAAGGATAACATGACGCCCATTTTTCAACGTATACCGATCAACCTAAAAATCACATCAGAAGTATACAAGAAACATCATACTGATTATTTACTGATGCTGTATGGCATGTAATTTGCATGGCCATGTTACAGCCACTGGTACTTGGCCAAATGTGCATTTGTAAGGTACTATTATCAGCACATATCACAAATGTACTCAGACTAACAAAACATGGCACTTATAAACAGTTGAATAAACAAGTGCGTCAGCAAGATGCATATCCACCATATGGGGGAGGGGGAGAGGGGCAGTTAAAACTTATGTGCAATACTGCCACCCCCTTTTCAAAGGCAACATTTCCGTCGCTCATTGTATGCCTCTATCTACTCTACTCAAGGGGTGAAAAATGATGTCTCCAACATGATTCCAAATATAACTTCGGCATCAGCACTGCACGGCAAAAATAAAAGCCAAATTTCCAACCAAAGTCTGGACACTCTATAAGATTTGAACGAAACTGACACGGATACAGTGAATGCAATGTTGGAAAGAATGATGTGTTGTTATCAAGGTCTGCAGACCAATCACTTGGTCGGTTAAACTAATTCATCCAGGGTCCTGCTACCCAAATTTTACTGCATTCCTTTAACTACAACTAGTTTGCTGCTCAGCGTTTAAGTGTGTACTTTTCTGTGGGAGATGGTGCATGTATGAAGCAGTTAACAGCTTGGCACGTTCTCACATGCATCAATCAAGTGTGCCAGCCTGTAGTAGCTGTCACTGCACGTGCCACTCTGTACTCAACAGCCTGTGCTACTGTGGACAAGACCACTAAGCATTCATTGAGGCCGGTTCAGCTGCATGAAATTATCTGCTAATGGACATTTTCAAAAACCAGCTCATATTTGCTTTTCATTAACGCTATTAAAAATTTTAATGCAGGAAAAAAATACGCAAACCAGTGGTGGCAACAGTGAACACAAACGTTCCGCAACAGAATGTTTCTCGACGTTAAAAGAACGAGTAATTAGCAAAACTAAAAGACTCTGTCATTGATTAGCGCAGGTCACTGAACTTACTGACAATGAACAGTCAATGTAATCATTAATCAGTCATTAGTATGAGTAGACTAGCTTTCAACAGCAATGGGCCGACGACATCTACCTGCAAATGGAACACAAATAGAAAATTGTAAGAAACAAAATGTGAAAATGTAACAAACAAAATGTGCGTTAATTTAAAACTGCAATTAATGCGCGATTTAAAATATTAATTGTGCGATTAACATAATTAAAGATATTAATCGTGTGACAGCTCTAATTAGTACTACAATTATTAATATTTATATTATTAATAACACCAGTGATAATTTTACCTGTGGCTTAACGGTTACTTTTGTCTGACAGTTGTCATTAAGCCACTTCACATCAATTTCACAATCAAAATGTCCAATGTTGCAGACAATTGCATCATCAAGCATCTGACTATAATGTTCATCACGAATAATATCCTTGCATCCAGTAGCAGAGACAAATATTCTTGCTTCCTTCACAGCTTCCTCTACAGTTGTTACCTCAAAACCTAGCAAACATATGCAAACCAGTTGACACAGTGCTTTGACTGCATCGTGAGCAGCCTTTATCACAGGTCTAGACATCACTGACACAATGCCGCGATAAACAAATTCTGCCACTTAGTGCTATAACCTTACTCCACACTCGAAATGTTGACGGCACTATGTTCCAGCGGTCAGCATAGACCACGCTTATGCATAGCACTATATGGAAAAAAGTGCCACATTTTCATGGAACACAGTGCATAGTAGTCGATTTAAAACCCAACAGAACTCAAGCACGTAGCAAATGCACAGCTGCACACATATGCACAGTTGCACACACAAACGACTGTTTTATGACCATTATCCAGTTTTGTCATATAATATGATATAAGATATATTTAACATGCAGTCAAAAAATGACGGGTAGCCAGCTCGTCTACTATCGATACTGGTATTGTCAGGGTTACTGGTAACCTCAAAAGTCACATGTACAAGGATGTACTGGCTATTTTTTTTACAGTTCCAACACCCTTTCTTACGCCAAAGAAACAGTGTCACTACTGAAAGCACAATAGCACCAAGTCCTTAATGACTGCTTTAACAAAGTGTACCTTCCATTGCAGCCTGTAGTGCATTAATTGGATCTATTTCCGAAATAAGTACTCGGGTGCCAAATCCTCTCAGAGACTGAGCACAGCCCTTTCCAACATCTCCATAACCAGCAACAAGTGCTACTTTCCCAGCAAGCATGACGTCAGTAGCTCTCTTGATACCGTCAACAAGTGACTCACGACATCCATACAAATTATCAAACTTGCTCTAAACAAAAACAGATACAAAAGTATGCAAGTATTTGAAAGAAAACATTACTATGAACATACAGTAAAACTTCATTACTGCAGACTCGGATTAACAGAAACTGGCTTTATAACTAATTTTATTTGTCTATGGGTGAATCCATTTTCATTATTGGCTGAAAGCAGTTATCCGACAAGTCCGCCCGACTGGAAGCGACCAATAGGAAGACCTAGCCATACTTGGGTCTGTGCAATTGAGGCAGGCCTTGGCCCTCTCAACTTTGGCCTCGCAACTGCCTGGAGAAAGGCCACTACTCGAGATAAATGGCGACATATTGTGGACACAGCAACGCTCCAGAGTACGCTACAAAAGAAAGAAAGCTGCATAGCAGGCTTTGGGTGGTCATAACTGCTGATGCTGAGCTGGGCAACCTCAAGTTTCCCAAATTGTCGCCTAAGGGAAATGTCTGGGATAAAAAATTGACTCACACTGTATATAGACAGAGGATTTCTGAATTTTTCCCCCAACAGCTAAGAATTTGTAAGCAAAATTTTAGTGTTTATTGTATGTTCATATCTATGGCAAATTAGAAAATGTCCAATTATCTGTAAATTTGTCAACATTATGCCATATTAAGCACAAGTGTAACCACCCAGTGAATTTTCACTTTTCACTAGAATTTTTATTTTTTAATTTGCTTACTTACCTTGCACCCGTTTTGAGCAAATGATGTCACTGTGTCGTCATTGTTATAGCAGCAGCAGATTTGGGATGACTTGCCGCAGACAACGATCAACAAAGCTATTAACAACTTTCGCAAACGTCTGAATGCATGCGCCTCGGCCAGTGGTGGACATTTTGAACAGATGATTTGAATTTTATACTGAAACTTTTTGACTGAACTGTGCTCGCTGTTTCAGAATCTGTAATAAATTGTGTTTTAACCTGTTGTTTTCATGCTAGATTCATTGTGAAAAGTGAAAATTCAAGGGTGGTTGCTTTTAATATGGCATAACGTTGTCATATTTAGAGAAAACTAAAATTTTGTAATTTGGCAAGATAAGAACATGCAACAGACGTGTAAAATTTTGCTTAAAAATTATCACCTGTTGGGAAAAAATGTCATAAACCTCAGAGGTTAAAATTTTTTTGACTCACACTGTATATAATGCTACCACACAGCTCATCCGATCTGGACCAAAGATGGCTAAACGTGTCATTCTGTGCAAGGCTGTGCCTTTTGGGGTCTGAAGGACGTTCCCCTAAATTTTGGGCCCACAAACAGGACTTAAGCGTGAATGACAAAACTTCAAACACATAAGTGTGACTGTGCCGATCACGACGGAATTTTTACATGTGACCGACAGCCACCATGAATGGGCCTTCGTGGGTGGTCCCACAACTTCCCCCAGCAAATCCAAGACAGCAGACATATTAAATTGCATCAAAAATATTAAATTGCATCAAAATGCTAATATCTCTCTACTAGATGAAAATATTTGCACACAATTTTGTAGGAAGGTGCAACACAGGGCAGACTATAGACAACAACTGCAAGACAGCTTTCAGCCTACATTAAAATGTAGTTCACAGCATAGCAACAACTACAACATCTGGATTCCATGTAAGATAATATGGTTACAATGGAATCTTGACGCTACAGATATTCATTTATTACAATCATAAATCTTTCCATCATAAACTCATTGCTTTAAACACACAACCACTAATAAAATAACGAGCTCATTGAGAGGGTTCCCAATCAATTTGACAAATTGAAATAACCTAATATTCCCTGACCATGACTGAAATCATTCTGTGACCAATCCCAGATGCAACAACTACTAATATATAATTTTTAGTTGGCTCCTCCTCCCCGGCACTCACTCCTTTCCATCATCATTTAGTTCTGTACATTGTTAATCTTAGTCCGACATCTCAGAGAATAATGGTACACCCCGTTTCCCTCAGCACCAACAACAGTCCCCAACTTTCTCTCACTTTCCAGGCGAGTGGTAAGTAACCCTGTTTCAGAGCGCAAACTCCACAAAGGCTGCCGCAGTGTCGCACTGTGTTGACGAGCATATATTGTACAAAATGCCCTATCTACTATGGCTGATGATGCCCTTTGGTGCGTAAAAGTATATCATATATAATATGCCCACCTCCCACTGTTAAGGAAAGTGAAAAGCCAATCCTGGACTCCACACCCGGATCCAGATCAACACCAAAAGTTAACCACTTCTAGAGAGTCATCCCTTGCCTATGTCTACCATATCTGATCTACGTCCATTAAGGCGTTCATGAGTTATCTGCTCACAGACAGAACAAATGAATGAATGAATGACGGACAGAAAGACAGAACAAACCATCACATTATTACTCCGCTAGTCTTGGTGGAGTAATCATCTTTGAACATGTCCTGCAGATAGAACTTTGGCTGCTTCTGTGTATCACAGAAGCAGCCAAAGTTACTGTACAACAATGTATGCCCTCCTTAGCTAGTTAGTTAGTTCAAGTTGGAGCGCAGCTATGCAATGTACCTTATTTTTAGGGTCAGTGCTAAAAACAAAACTGCTGATGTCAATATAACGTATTCAAGAAATTGCTAAAGTAACATCCTGATCCTCTCCTCCACCACTAACAGTAATGCCAACACTAACCATAAACCGGAACCTGAACCTAACCTTAATACTAATTCTGACTACATACTATGTTGGATCAAGTAATATTTAAAATAAACCGGAACCTGAACCTAACCTTAATACTAATTCTGACTATATACTATGCTGGATCAAGTAATATTTAAAATAGCGAAATGTTGCATGTTGGTCAGATATATAGGGGAGGGGATATACATGGTCCCATGTATCACTCTCTTACGGATGATAACACAAGGACTGACCTCCATTTATGGCAGGTATTGCATTTTGCTAACGCACTTGTTAACTTTTAAAAAACTTTTTTCAAGTACTGACAATTACAGGGTGATTCAAACTAAAGTAGCCCCCTTAAAAGTTTTAACAATATTTTCACTTTGGTGCAATCATTCAAGTGAAACTCTGCAAGACTGTTGGCAATTCATATCCACACATATACACCAATTTTGGTAGATTTATCTTAATATATCATCAAATGGCATTAATTCTACCATGAATACCCATGGTTTTCACCCTGTCAGAGTTCTGAAAAAAAATGAAAATGCAGTGTACCACCTATATGGAAATGTAAAACCAAGCATGTGTTCTTCACCTACGAAAAGAACTTTTATTTGTAACCAGAATGTCCGTATGTGGGCTGGTGGATGTAAAACTGACATTAAACCTCATCAACTGCTGGCTGAATGGGCAAAGTTTGCCCTTCACGTCATGGTGTTGGCCACAGCATGCATCAGTGGAAAAGGGCATCTGTACTTTGTGGATGAGAAAGCGAAGGTAATCGCAGCATATACTACCTGAAAAAACTGTTACCAGTGCTGGTGGAAGACTTGAACAGTTGCTACCAAATGGTTTCATCTTCCAGCAAGACGGCGCTTCAGCTTATGCATCACAGGACTGGCTGAAATCAAAGTGCAGTGTGGCCCTGAACCTTACATTTTTTGAAAGCTTCTATAACACTGATCTGAAGATCTCCTTGACATGAAATACTACAGTTTACCATTTTTGAGATAATCATCATCAAATGGCTTTCTGAGAGCACCAATTCTGACCTGCAACCCCATTTTGGGTCTGGCCTTTGGAGACCCTAGGGACAATACCCTAAAAATTTAAGCCAAGATACCACAATGCAGAATTTCAGTTACACCTTCTCAGTTACACATAGAGCTGAACAGTGAGTACCTTTGTTACAGAGTCATTCACATTGATCGCTGGAACTTTGAGTACGCCTTTCTGGAACATCTTGTACAGGTTGTGTACACCAGTCGTCGTCTCCTCTGAAATACCCTGTATTCCTATAACAACATCGAGACATTACATTGCGATTCAACATGCACAGTATCTCTGCACAGTTATTCCAACCTTTACTTAATGCTTCAAACGTCCATTAACTTGCGCAGAAATATGCCGCATGGCATCTGATTATTGGGAAGCTATGGCCACTGCTGCAGTAGCATACACGGTAAATATTTAGTACTAAGGCTACTGCAGCAGCAGCAGCCAACCCTCCTAATGAACAGAAGCCATGCAGCAATTGCAGCATGTTTCTGTGCAAATTTGCTTTCCAAAGTGTCTTCCTTCTCTTCTCTTTTGTGTTCCATCCGATACGACCGACGCTGTGTTCTTGTTGTAGTTAATGACTACAACAAGCTTTTCTTTTGCTCCAGATCGTGTCATCACACTCAATGTGCTACTGCTGTGAAACGTGGAGAGAATAGCAATCTCCATCATATGCCATTTCATTGCCATCAGATTTTCACTAAAGCGAGCGGTAACAGTGCCTCAGGGTATCTTTCCTTCAGATCTGCAAGCATTTTACTTCCACAGACACGCAGTCGTTCTTCTGTTAACGTAGCTGTCTGAACAGCATTGGGCTACTGTACCACTTGTTCACACCGAAGGAGTAGCCTTGGTCCAGAAGCTACTTGTCGATGGTTTGCATAATCATGGACAACTTCAGACCATCAGATGACTGTTCCAGCTCCAACCACTGTGATTATGGAGTTACAGAGGCAGCTGGATCCACCCACACTTTTGCCTAAAAATAGTTAGACTATTGAACATGTTGAGAGTGTCACTTTCAGAGTTAGTAATAATCAAAGTGTCATCTGCCAGTCTTTACGTCAACCTCACTTAAACATGTGGCACAGATGAGTTGATTGGACCCATGCAAACTGGAACATATCAGTAAGTGCACTCTTCGGCAGAATGATAAAGTGATGACAATTACCGTAAAATCTTGCACATAATACACACAATTTTGACCTAAATGAGTGTCTGAGAAATGGTTGTGTATTATACAAGAGTAATAAATTTTCGGAAAAATTATCAGAATTTAATCAACATGCACGGTGCCAGTGGTAGTAAAATAAACATCACCGGTGATAAATAAGTAATGAGAAAGAGATAACATAACGTAAACGTGCATCGTAAGCATCATACTGACAAACAGAATTCAAGCCAGCTACATTACGTTAGTAGCAGTCCAGTATTTGCAATGCTAGCATTGGGCTTACATCCACAACCACTTGTAGTGGTTGTGGATGTAAGCTGAGCTTATTGTTCCACATCATTCCAATCATCCAGTTGCTTCTTGAAAGAGTTTACAGAGGAAGCCTCCACAACACTAGCCGGTAGCCTGTTCCATGGTTTAACAACTCTTTGACTGGAAAAACTCAGTCTTAATTGACGATTGGATCAAAATCATGAATCGCTCCACTGTTGGACACGCTTCTAGTTATACTATTTTGCTGCTTTTCCAGGTACAAATTCACTCTACTATCATATTTATTAGTCAAGATCTTGTATACTTCAATCATATCACCTCTAATACGTCTATATTTAAGAGTTGGCAATTTTAACCTTTCGTGTCCATCTTTATAAGTGAGGTTCTTAATACTAATAACTAATTTAGTTGCACGTATGACTCGATCAGCTCGCCAACAGCCGACATGTAAGCAGTGAACAGCAGCAGGTAAAATATAAAGCGTTTTTTACCGGTAAAAAAACCGGTTAAAAAACCTGTAAAAAATAAAGTGGTTTTTTACCGGTAAAAAACCGGTTTTTTACCGGTAAAAAACCGGTTTTTTACCGGTAAAAAAACCTCGGGCATCACTACTCATAGCAATAACTTAATGGATTTTCAAAATTCTTTCACTGCTGGAAAACCACGTAAATTTCCAACAAAACGCATATAATACTTCCCACCATAACTTCAGTATGTTGCCGCAATACCTCGCGAAAGTTAGAAGTTCTAGTTTTGGCATATCTGGAAGGAAATGCAGACGAAAATGTAACATACTTCGATTTTTGAACACACAGCCAATTTTAATGCACTTAACTTACTTACTTACTTGTTTCAATTTCCGGTTCCTATTAAACATTCTTCGTAAATAGCAGACAATTTTATCTAAATAAGTGTTGTGAACTGAAACAGCGTTTCTGCATGTTTGGCATGGCATTGACCAGACCATCATTGACAGTGCAATTGAGGAGTGGAATGGAAATCTTCATGCATGCATGCGGGCAAAAGTCGGACACTTTGAGCAACTATTCTGACAATATTTAACCATATGACAGGAGACATTTCTGTTTTTTATCAATTATGACACAATTTTTAGATTGTTTTTTTTTGGAAATTACCACAACTTCTAACTTTCGCAAGGTAATGTGGCAACATACTGAAGGTATGGTGGGTTTTGTCGAAAATTTACTTGGCTTTCCAGCAGTGAAGGTTTTTTTCTGCAACTTTTGTCGGCCGTTATGTACTTACCTTTGCTGGTCACTGCACCAGTCATCTGAAAAGCAAGTTAACGTCAATCTGCTTAAATGCTTAACATTACGTTTAATTATGCCTGACACCATATATCTCCCAAAGGAAACAACCTAGCATTTTATTCATGTTTAAGTTCTAGTTATTGCAAAAAAGATATTTTAATCGTAGTTCAGTGCAAGGGGACTAGACAGCGCAGTTGTACACATACTGAACATAATGTCTTAAGCATGTAGTCTGTAATCATATACCTGGTTGAAGTGCACATTTTGACTACTGTAGAATGAAATACTGTGCCTATAGAAAATTAAGATACTGTGAAACGTCAACAAAATTAACAATGCTGCATTTATGTTTATGATTGTTTTTGTTAGATTATTTAACATTGTTACATTTATTTTGTGTAGATATCAGATGCTTCAACTCTGAGCTGGGAAACTCGCCTCAAAGGTTTCATCATCTGCTTTGCCATGGGCTGCATTGCTTCACTTCTGGTACATTCAGACTCTCTCATTTATAATATCAGTGGAACAACTGATGCTCTGTGGCTCTTCTAGTATTATGTCCATTCATGGTTCTTTATCACTTATATTCAGCAGTTCGTTGCAAGAACTCCCCATACAACGAAGGCGTAACTTGATTTAACTGTGGACTATTAGCATGCAGCTATTGCTACGTTTTCTCTCTGTTGGAGCTCTTTTTAGTACTGTTCAACAATTATGTGATGACAGTGATGACAATGTAACAATTGCCAGCGTGTGTAAGCTGAAATATTGCTGTGCACCTAGCAGCTGTGATAGAGCAAGTTTACAGTATACAGTGTTTTAACTGAGATGCTAAATATTCATGGATCATTGATAAATATGACTGCAGTCTTAGTGACAGTGCTGAATATTCATGTATCATTGATAAATATGACTGCAGTCTTAGTGACAGTGCTGAATATTCATGGATCATTGCTAAATATGACTGCAGTCTTAGTGACAGTACTTGTTGTGTTACATACAATGTTAGTCGTCATTTTGCTGTTCAGGCAATGAAAAGATTGATTGATTTTCATTTAATTTTCTTTCAATGTTTTTTATAACCTCTGCCAATAAGGCGGAGGTTATCATATGATTGTTCTGTCATTCTGTAAACAGGATAACTGATGGATGTGGAAATGGACGTCAACCAAAGTTGGCAGGCATGGACAAGAGGTGACCCTCTAGAACTTTTGGTGGTGATCCAGATCGAGGGTTCAGAAACCTGGGTAGATACCAAAAAAACTCTGCTGGTTTTTTGTGGTAAACCCACATAAAAAAATCACGAAAAAAACCCAGCAAAAACCCACCCCAAATTTAATCCAGTTTTGTTTCTTGTGCTGCTAATAACTAAAGATTTTATTATGTTTAAAGCTTTAGAGAAATTGTAATAAAAGTGCAGTTAATTATTTTCCCTTACACATTCATTTGATGTGAATAGCATCTAGCACTGCGCATTGAAATTAAAAAACCGCAAAAAAACACAATAAAACCCAAAAAACCCACCATGTTTGGTTTTTAAAAAACCCGGGTTATTTTGAATACTGTCCAGATCTGCATGTGGATTTCAGATCACTTTTTCATTTTCTTCACCACTGCAGAATAGGGGATTTTTGGACATTTATTAGCTTTCTCATACAATCAGTGACCAATTTGTACCATACTTGGCAAAATGACTGACACCGACAAGATAATGTGTCCACAACATTTTGGGACAGATCTGACAGACATCTGGATCCAGAATTCCAGATCCAGATTAATCCGAAAATCTGGATTCGAATCCCAGATTTTGGCAATGGCATTGGTTTATGCTCTCTGAGTGCTCTTGTTGTATTATGTTTCTGTTTTTTGTGTAGTGTGTACTGTATTTGTCTGCTTTCATACGGATAAACTTGTACTTATTGAGTTGTATTGCTTGTGATACAGGGATCATTTCTGTTATTTCTGCCCAATGGTCTCACTGCATTTGCAATTCTCTACACACTCGGCAACGTTGCTGCATTCTGCAGGTAGTAACAAAAATTTTTCTCACTGTCCGATCTACTGGTCACTGTTTTCTATTTTTCTATTTTCTTGTCACGCTGTGTTAAAACTCCATTTATGATTTGATTGCTAACTACTGCTCAGGAATATTTTGCACGAATACCTCGTAGTGCATCAGCGTCTTTCTGTTGATGGTTCTACAATCTACAAGACTATGTTTTCCTAACCCTTTAGATTCCAAAGGCAATTATAGAATTATAGTGGTACATTGAATAATACAAAGTTGGTACACTGGCCATTGTCAGATCGCAGGTTTGATGTGTCAGTTGAGGTGGTCCACCAAGACCAGCGACTCGACACTACATTATTATGCCATTGATGGATGGGCTGTTACATTTGGTACAGCAAGGAGGGGTCTGGGCGGGCTGGACCACCTGTGCCATTTTGCAGCAAAATTGGTTCATTATTTTCAAAATATTGTGTTTACAAGTTTGGTGCAGGCGTAAAAATGTATGCATAAAAAGGTACGCCAACGCATCTCCTACAAGACAGCAGAGTTGGCGCGTAGAGCGAACACGACTGGTGTCCCGGCCTACTTGAAGGAACACCTCGTTCAACGCGTCCCATCTCGTCAGACCCGCTCAGCTGCATC
>Ga0209149_1000773_pt1 | contig 14274 bp, 9 predicted proteins | sample WorMetTyACAVOLI2_FD_187423 | JGI IMG/M metagenome (GOLD analysis project Ga0209149, IMG submission 187423) | Marine gutless worms symbiont microbial communities from Max Planck institute for Marine Microbiology, Germany - Olavius algarvensis... ... | reverse complement strand
GGCTGGTTACATACCGAGATGGTTTACCCGTCCACAGACGGTCACCCATCCGAGTACTAACCGGGTCTGACGTAGCGCAACTACGTTGATCGAAGCCAACGTGTTACCACTAAGCCAAACCGCCAACCGCTAGTACTGGTTATCAGTTATCGTTAGAGCTTCAGTTAGACCATCAATTAGACCCGTGACTATCTGAAATCGATTGACGAATGGACCACAAAATTAACAGTATCATATAATATTTTGTGCGATGCACTGCTTAGTCCTAACCGTAATTATTAACAACATGGTGTAGAATATTTTCAAACGAAGTTCGACGAGCGAATTGCCTTCTGTATGATACGCACTGAAGAACTTTGGTGTGCGTCCAACTTAATCAACGTAGTTACTTTACGCTGGGCCCGGTTAGTTCCTGGGTGGGTGACCGTCTTTGGACGGGTAAACCATCACCTCGGCGCAGAACCAGGCACCCAGGCCTACTCAGCCTGAGCTCGCCCTCTGTGGCAGGCTGGAATGAGTACCCGGCTAAAGTTGGTGGAGTAAACAGGCACATCGCGTGATACTCCAGCCCGTATCCGTGGTGTCGCAGTGTGGTGCTGGTGCCTGGCTGCACGGACTGGCTAGCGGAGACCATCGCTGACTTTCGGGAAGCGGTAGCGCATCTGAGGCGTGTTCGCGACGATGCGCTATACAAATACACCGCTACTTAACTTTACTTTACTTCAACGGTGCATAGATGGATACGAATAGTAATATGCATAGTAAAGCATAGTTTTAATTAAGTAGCCTGCTTGGAGTATAATTTTCGTAATCATCAGCCGCGTCTATCCAGGTCGCGTTGTGCGGCTTTAATTATGCACGAAGTTATTTCATGGCCTTGGGGAGATTCGTACGTGGAAAGAGCAATATCAGCTGATGTCGTTGGTGCATACGTGAGATTATTCGAGTGGATTACACATGGATTATTGATAGTAGTCCGTGCAGCTGCTGACGTGCTGATGGCCGTAAACGGCCGCCGTGAAAATTGTCCTCTGTCTAGGCCATGTATATGTTCATTGGCCTCATTCTGGAACGACTCCAAGCAGTGAATATTACTGGAGATGTTAGCGATTAAGGATTTTTTGACAATTAATCGTCAAAGAATTAGGGATTGATTAATATATAGTTAAAAATAACTAAATTGAGAGCATTCTGATACACATTTTAGTAAAAAAGCTGTTGTGTCATTTTAAATTAATGAAATTCACCATTTTACACTTATCATTCAGTTCAGTCACTCCACAGCTTCTGTCCAGTCTTTAAGGCATACTAACTAATTAGAGATGGACGCAAACGCATTTTGTTCATAATGTAATCCGTTGTGCTGCTATACACCGAATTGTCTTCAGTAAGTAAGTAAGCACATTGGTCGAAATTCAATCGTTACTGAAAATTAATCGTTAAAAATTCTTAGAGATCAATCGGAAGATTAATCGTAAATTCGATCGGCAGGGCTAACATTAACTGTAACCATATTTGTTTAATAGAAAGTTGATATACGCTTATGTATACAGTCGACGAAGTAGGACACTTGTGACGTCACGTCCGGGCACGTTGCACTGTCAAACGTTTCTGAAGTTTGAAAAGACGCAAATGGGCGGCTTTCGTGAGCGGTTTTTACCGTGCGTAACTGTCGCAAGATGTCTGTTTGTCCGTCTGTCAGTCACACGCCGATATTTTATCAAAATGCCGACAGAGACCCTCTAATAGGGCGTTGAATGCAGGCAGTAATGATAAAAAAAACCGCGTTTTCAACCAATATCTCACTTTATCTCGGAAATGGTACAAGATAGAGCCATAGTTACTGTGGAGTGTGAATAGAAAACCGTACCCAAGCTTTCGAATGGTATCGCTTTGAATGACCTCGAGTGACCTTATATTCAATGACACGAAGCATCGCACGGTCTCTCTGCGAGGCACGGTCTCTCTGCGAGAGCTGAGCTTCTTGTGTGAATACAAAATTGCAAACTGTAATTGACAGTTATTCTCGACGCTTCAACTTCGGTGCATTTTGGCTGTATCTGGTCCCTGGCGTGGGACAACTTTTGGATACGTTGCGTGGCTGTGTAGACTTGAATTACTGCACGACGCACGATCCGTGTCTCAGCGGAGGTGTCTGTCACAACGTCGGTATCGGCGGCTACGAGTGCGACTGTAAGCCGGGCTTCGCAGGCACCAACTGCGAACACGAGGTCGTCGACTGCTCCGCTTTCCCGTGCTACAACGGCGGAACTTGTCTCAACAACACGGCGGTAGGCAACACGTTCTGCCTCTGCACTGTATTCCCACATTGCTCAAACGTCGTATGTCGTGTCTCACGATATAGTTAACCTGTTTAGAGGCCATAAGTAATTACAGTACCACTACCACATCGAATAATATGAAGTTGGTACACTGGCCGTTGATGGGTGAGCTGTTACATTTTGTACAGCGAGGAGGGGCGGGCTGCGGCCCCGTCCAGTTCCCTTCTCGCTGTGCCAAATGTAACAGCCCACCCTTCAACAGCCAGTGTACTAATCACCGTATTGCTGTATAATTTTCCGTTGCTGTGCTGTTTTAATGTACCCGTTAAAGGCTTAACTGCGGACAGAAACCGATCATCGCATACTTCCATAATCCGAAAGTAGCCTGTTTTTATTGTTCAGTGGGTTTTATCCCGATTCAGGTAAATTGATCGATGGCGCTATATGACCGTAGTTTCCGAGGTGCTTGACACAGGGGTGTGAATAAGTTGCCCAAGATTGTTACGGAGTAGTGTCTCAGCCGAGAAACGAACCCGCAGCTTGTTGGCTTAAGTCCGACACTAACCGGTGCGCCGCGACGCCACCGTTCGAAAGACCTTCGATCAGGCGCTGGAGTGAAAAGTGGAAAAGTAGACCGGTTGAGCAGAGTCCGAAAGCACCCTATATAGTAGCAGTAGTTTATAGTGGGTGTAGCAGAACGAAGTGGTCTCAGTCTGGAGATACCGCATACCAGACATAGCCGGTGCTGGTCGTTGTACGGAACTGACGTCATAGCAGGCTTGGCTAACCTTGAGACGGCGATTAGACAGCGTGATTCTGGATGCAGCGGCGACACTGGATGCGGAAGGCGTCCGGTCTGCAGACGCACGCAGTTAACCTTTGACGACAGGCTAACCCGTTAATGGGCATGGGCAATTATAGTGCCACATCGAATAACATGAAATTGGTACACTGGCCGCTGATGGGTGGACTGTTACATTAGGTACAGCGAGGAGGGGACTGGGCGGGGCCGCAGCCCGCCTAGGCCCCTCCTTGCTGTACCAAATGTAACAGCCCACCAGCAACGATCAGTGTACCAACCACCGTATTGCTGTATAATGGTCCGTTGCTCTGCGGTTTTAATGTGCCCGTTAAAGTGTTAACTGCGGACAGAGACCGATCGTCTCCTGAGCTGTCTAGCGAGAGATGCGCGGTGCACTGTGAGCGTACGCTGGTACTGAGGTGGCTGTTGGTCCAGGGGCGCGCGTAGTTGCCATGGTAACGGACAGGTGCGCGAGCATGCACACCTGGCAGTTTTTCCGCTGTCAAGGCGTGACCTTCACATCGTACCCCGAAGTCGAGTAGGTGACATTTTATGGTCTTCGTGTAATTTGCACTCTAAGCATTGAGTCATAAATCCTTTTACCGTTATCTATCTCCAAGGTGAAAGACGATTATTTCACTGGAACGCAGACAGAAACTGAAACGAGCAAACCTATACCTCCGACGAGCTGATAGGCTTCGGGCGTATCGTCCCCGAGAAAATTTGGACAATGTATTGCATTTTCCCACAGTCTGGTTACCAACTGGTGCCACAAATTGGGGACCGGTCGCCCGGTCTCAGTAATGGTTGTGCCTGTGCACTGTAGGAGTAAATGCCCGTATTCGGTTTCATTTTCAACATTACCAATTAGGCCTATCTGAAAACTGTCACTAACCCATTCCTGAACCTAAGACTATACACGAAGGTCTGGGGGTTACCTCCGGGGGGTATTTTCGGTAGGGGCTTATCTCTGGGGGAGTTGTCTCCAGGGGGGGGGGCTTATCTCCCGTTACCAACGTGGACGTGAGTGTAGTCTGTTGCTGCAGTGCAGTGATGACGCGGTTATTGGCTGCGTAGAACGTCGGTCTTGACCGGCAAACTTTCCCTGTCTTACGCTCGGCTTGCAGCTGGACAGGTGACCACTTTGTTGGTAAACTGTCCGCCATAAGTCCGCCAACTAGACCGTCTCAGCCTTTCATCCTTCCGAGTTGTGACCCATGTACTAAGCGGGGTACCGTACACTGTTAAACCGGCACACCGCGTAATGCACTAGCCCGTATCCGTGGTCTGGCAGTGTTAGCTTGTGTCTAGCTGAGGACTAGTCAACGGAGATCAGCGCCAAAGTACGAGAAGCGATAGAGCATCAGAGGCGTGTTCGCGACGGCGTACTATATAAATTCACTTCCTTACTTTACTTAAATTGCTTTTACTTATTACTGCATCTGTTCTGCGACGTAGGTGTCAGACATCATCAGTGACAATGAGACGGAGTCCAACGGGACGGCGACGGAGACTGGTCACTGCCGCTGTGCTACCGGCTGGCATGGAGCACGCTGTCAGTCTCGTACCACCGACACGTGCGAGGTACGAAATATATACCGTACCCGGCACTCTCCACTCGTACACGCCCTTAGCCACTACCAGATCGAAATAATAATACTTAATATTTGTGCTTAATTTACAACAGTTCTTGCTTTCACTCGTGTTAAGTTTATTTGTTAACTTCACTGTACTTCTGTACCTATCATTTGCTATGCTTTTTTTACTTGTTTTTGGTATATAATGTTTTCATTTTGTGCCTCAATAGCTGTAGCGTTATTAAACCTGATGATGATGATGAACGCTATATAACGTTTAGCAGCTACTTCTGCATTTCAGTAAAATTTTGTACTGCACATTCTGTGTTGTGTTTTCACTGTTTTGCTGCTGGTGACTGGGCGGAATCCATGAGATAAAGCTAGAAAAATAACACTAACTCGTGACCGTGTCCGACTGGAGGGAGGGGTAATCTGAGGGAGACTATCCGGGAGCAGGTTTAGTAAAGGAGCGCTCTTGACCAGTCTCGTCATCTCCAAGAGCGCTCTCGGTCGTTCTCTAACTCTCTAACTCCAAGAGCGCTCTCGTAAAACAGTAAAATGGCTAGCGTAAACGATTATGCTCGTTAGCAGCAATTTTAAGTGATCTTTGTGGTGATGGCACTGATACTAGTTTACTTTACATACTTTTGCTACCAAAACATTACTGCAAATACGTCCCAAATAATATGAATTTAATTCAACACTTACGATATGGATGCCGCCATCTTGTAGACTAACTACATGTCACGTGACTGAAACTGTAAGCTGGAATCGAATTTTTTTGAGCCCAAAAATGAGAGCGCTCTTGCGGGAACAAACCGTTTAGTTAAGATCGTTCCCGAAAATCCGGATCGATCCCAGAGTGCTCCTTAACTAAACTGGCCTCTGGAGTTTATTTCCACACTCCGGGTGGCCCGTTATTTCCTTGCAGACCCGTGTAAACCTGTGAAACGGCCATCAAAGCGAACATGACATTGTATTTATAGGACAGGCCATGCCGGCACGGCGGCGTCTGCTCGCCGGTGCTGTCTGCGGACGCCGACTCGGCGTGGTATCGCTGCACGTGTCTGGAGGGTTACACCGGAGTCGCCTGTGAAATCAACGTCGATGACTGCGTCTCACGACCGTGTCGCAACGGTTTGTCGTCTCGCCAACTACTTCTAAATATAGGCTAACAAGAAGCCAAGCTGTCGCAGAGAGGCCGCGCGATGCTCCATGTCATTTAATAATTGCGTCGAGTTAATTCTAGTTCGTATGGCGGTTCATAACTATAGCCTTCGTATAAACGTCGCGCGGTAATTAAATGCTGAGCAGCAATCGACATTTCGACGTTTTGCTGCTAAGTATTATCACCTTTCTGTTGAAAATGGTATCAGTAATATTTGCTGTTTTAGAGGTGTCATTCTGAGCCCTTACAACTGTAGTTAAACTTCTATGAACGTTTTTTCTACGTTAATCGGTGAATACGCCAAAGAGATATTCAATTGTATACGCAGCGGTAAATCTGAAGCCGAAGTAACCAATAGGTCTAATAGAAGATTGCATGGAGTGGCAGGTAATAAAAACATATAGGTAGGTGAATTTATGTATTTGCTAATCTGGTCAAATAAGCAGAGAAGCCGTATTGTATAACAGAGCAGTATGGATGGTCTTGGGTATATTTTGTGTATTGAGTTCTGTCTGGGAGTAGGAAGAAGATGGTGGAGGCAAGATGTAGAGTCAGTGATACGTTGGACCAATCAGCGGGAAGGTCTTCTCTGTGGGTGGCCAAAGAGTTAGGTCTGCAGCAATTAGGAATAAGGCATGCCGTTGGAAAGTTGAATATGATGTGAATATAGCCGCCAGCTGTTGTCGAATTTGGGTCTGAGTTAGCATTACACTGATGGTGCACATACTCCAGTAATAGTCTTATGACTGTAACGTAGAAAGTTGTTGTAGGTTTGTAAATTTCGCAACTCCGGACACATTTATCTGAATTGTGTGGTAACAGGTGGTCAGTGCGTGGACGCTGTGAATGGGTTCCATTGTGTCTGTCCGACTGGCTACGAAGGCGTGGTCTGTGAACGAAATGTCGACGACTGTCGCGGTAATCCATGTCTCAACGGTGGCCGCTGCGTCGACGCTCTGAACGACTTCCGGTGTAAGTGCGACGTCGGTTACGAGGGCGTTCTGTGTGAGACGACCGTTGACGACTGCGCCAGTTCGCCGTGTCTGAACGGCGGCACGTGCCACGACCTCGTCGCCGACTTCGTGTGCCACTGCGCGCCTGGCTTCTTTGGTCCGATCTGTGCCGACGTCGTCCCGCCGAACGGCAGCGCGTCGCTCGGCCGATGTCTGACGCAGCCGTGCCTGAACGGTGCCACGTGCATTCCGCTGCCCGACGGCGGGCACCTGTGCCACTGCGTCGCTGGCTACACGGGGCACGACTGCGGCGATGCGGCGGGTACGACGACTCCGGCGGTGCCGGTCAGAGCGCCGTCGTTGACGTTGGATTCGTCGTCGACCCTGCTGCAGCTGGCGCTGATCGGCGGACTCGGCGTCGGCGTACCGCTGACGGTCGTACTGCTGACGGCAGTCGTCGTCGTCGTCGTGCGTCGTCGTCGTAGGCGTCGTAAGCGCCTCGAGCGCAGTCGCAGCGCCATCTTCATCAATAACCGTCACTCGGACGACTTGAGCAGCACCAGCAGCGTCAACAACGCCGTCGCGCTGCGGCAGAACCGTACCAACTCGGCGCTCGCGTCCTCCGGTCCGACCGCCGACGGCTGCGGCGACGGCAAGGCCAAGTCGTCGGTCTGTACGCCGCTCGACGGGGACGCCGATGGCGACTCGACGTGTCGCGCAGACCGCGTCAACAGTCGCGGCAGAGGCGGCGCCAGTGGCTGCAGTTACATCAAGCTAACGAACCATCAACCACAACAGCAGCGTTACTCGTCGTACGATCCCAATATCTTCCAGCAGCAGCAGCAGCAGCAGCAACAACAACAACAACAACAACAACAACAACAGTATCTGCTGCATCCGAGCCACTACCACAGACGTCAGCATCATAGTCTTCTCAGTCAATTTGCACCAAATACTCGCCCGCCGCCGCAGCCGCCGTCCAACCGCCACCACCACCATCATCATCGTCATAGCAACGTGTGTCGGTCAGCGTACGGCGACAACTACGACGTTTCGTCGTGTTCTGTCGTCGAGCCGCTGAAGTCGTCGTCGCACGACGATCGATTTTGTCTGAACGTTGTACAGCCCGACGGTGGCGGTGGCGGCGGTCGTGGTTACGGCGGATGTAGAGGGCGCTGTGCCGATGATGACGTCGGCGTTAACTTTTAACTTCCGCCGCCGTGGCGTTGCTGTGGCGCGGTCCAGCACAGCTTGATGACGTCGTGTCCCGACTGCGCTGAGCTACATCGACTTGAATTGTACATCACCGTGCTTCTGTTGCTGCTGCTGTTGCTGGCAACGCAGACTGCAAACTGCTTTGGTACGTGGTTGTGCTGTTTTATGCCGATGGCAGTTGTAGTTTCTGCCTTTAACCCTTTAGAGTGCAATGGTGATTATAGTGCGACATCGAGTGTCGCGCGGACTGCGTCAACAGTTGGCACACTGCATTTTTGTGCCACGTAAATTGTAGAGATGAGAACCGAAACGAACCGGAAGTGACATCCAGAAAAAGGACGCAGAATCCGAACAGTATCGAACTCGGTTACGTGAAGAACCGGACTGTTGAAATTTTTGAACATTTAAATGTTTAAATTAAACCAAGCACCAAGGAAACTACACATGCGACGAACCACATGTTCACGAGTTTAATCAGAATACAACAATCACAATTCTTTATAACTTGTTAACAGATACCGGATTGTTGACATACCTGGCTCAAAAATCCCATTTAAATTTTTTGTGACCAGAACTTCTGATCCAAATAGAAAGAAACGTGAACATATTGAGACATGAACGCTAACTGAACCCAACTTTTTGATGCATACAAAGAATCCAAACCGGACAGAACCCTTTCTTTTGGTAGAACCCAAACAGAACGGAACACCAGAGTGAGTTCTTTCCAATTTCTAGATTGGTTAATAGTTTTCAGCCTTTACAGTGCAGAGGCAATTATAGTGCCACATCGAATAATATGAAGTTGGTACACTGAATGTTGATGGGTAGGCTGTGGCTGTTACATTTGGTACAGCGAGAAGGGACTGGGCGTGGCACAAATTTCTGCATGATGATACTTTTACTTTGGTTGCATTCAGACTGCTGTTCGAATATAATCATAAACTAAGGTTAACTTCGGTTCGAAAGCCACAATCAATACATATTAAATGTGGACTGTGTTACAGGTTGTACAAATGATCAGCGAAAGTCTAGTGAAGCGGATCAACGTGGCAGCTATACGCACGATTGGAGTGCACGTGACGGCCGTGACGTCACGTCGTTTATCAGATTGTTTTTCTCTGTTTTTCTCTAGTTTTTTGTCAACTTTTTGCCAAACTGATCTGTCTCTGAGTCGTATTTGTAGTATTTGTTTTCATCGTAGACTCGTTTCAGTGACTGGTGACTAATCATAGTCACCAATATAACGCTCGTTAGCTTGAGGAAGAACGATGAAACCATCATCTCATCCAGTATTATTCGACTGCATACAAACTGTGAACATGCGGCCTGGGTTTGTCCAAAATTATTAATCTTTTTGTTGCAGTTCCACTGCAGTTTTACGCTTCGTAAGACAATTTTAGCTTTAAGTTTGTCTTCTATCCACTAATAGCATCAACGAATAATGACAATAAGTAAATTGAAGCATTTTTTAAACAAAAAAATGATGTTTCCTGCAGTCTGGCTAAAAGGAAACAGAAAGCGAAACTTTGTATCAGAATAAAATGTCGATGCAATGTGCCAGTAATTTTAATAACAAATTGAACTACATATGGAGGTCCCAAGTTTATATTATTGAAAACTATAAACTAAATGTTTTTGCACCTTTCAAACTAATTTTGAAAAACCGGTTTCGTTTAAAGTTATTTCAGAAACATTACCAATATTGCTTTAGGTTGTACCTGTTGCTAATAACATTTTGCGGTGTGAATGGTTTATTATGAATTTTCAATCAAATGCGGGAGGTCACTTTATGCTAAATTAATGATTTTGATTAATATTCATCAGTAATGCTGTAAATAATGCTGCGTAGTTCGGGAGTGATCAGTGATTCTGCAATTTAGAATTTGCAGTTGTGCTCTGTCAAAGAAATATGTTTTACTGCACTTGAACGATGTTTTGGACTTAGATTATTTATTACAGACGTTGATGTTCAGTATAAACGATTACTTGCGGTATTGACGATGCTTTGGTCGTTCCGTTGCCGCGTATTTTTTTAATAAAACATCTTCCTTTCTATGCAGTAGGCCTACAGCACCTCCAATGTTGATATACTGCTTTCATTGCTAAACCGAATGTTATCATTAGTTTGACAGCCGGTAGATTACCTGTCACTTAGGCACCGAAAATAAATCTATAATTCATGACCCTAGCTGTTGTGGTTGTAGAGTTGTTGCAGCCAGCCAGTCATGCAAAAGTAGTTGCTTGTAATCTCGCCGACTGTCTTCTGTGTTGTAGAATTTTCTTCTGCATGCACATACGTCATACTGTTGAGTGCGTCTGTGGCCATGTTTTTTTATGCCGGAATCAATGATGGTGGTTTTATTAAAGTAACATTAATTGCCGTCGTCGTGAAGGCATTAGGCTAAATTAAGTCGAGGCGTCAGCAACAGCAGTCGATTTAATGCAGTATTATAAAAAAAACGACAATGTCCGCGGCCGTAAAATTTCTATTGTTAACAGAAGACAGAATGTAAGGTGTCTGTGAGGTCTTGTGCTGTGCAGTATAGTAGACTATTGATACTTCTGTGGGTTAAATTGTAACGTGCCAAATGTCAATTAACTGCAGCTAAAAACTTCAATGGTATGCAGTACTGTACAAGTCAACCCGGTAGATACGTTATCGCTCTCTCTACAGCTGTCGAACGAAACGGCATTATACTTTTTGGTCGTCTCGGTTTCTCAGGCGCGTTGTTAACGGGCGTTCTTGAAACTGATCCACGTGATGTCACTTCGCCCCCAGCATAAGCTTTGGGAAGCTGAGTGAATTAACTAACCGACGCGAAAATTACTCGTCCTGTTCTGTTACCGTATCCGCTATTTTGTTCGGTATTTTGTCTTTACTATGCACGCTGAAGACTGTCCTTTCGGCCGATTGTGGCTGTAGGCCTGTGGCGTATACGTTGTTTGACGTTGTACTGCGCATGGCGCCACTGCTGTCGTACGGATTTCAAACGTCGAAGCTCTATGTTTCACGCAGCTTTAACTCTATGACGTCCATCATTGAGTGATTACTGCTACGGAGATGCGTAATAACGACGGGCATTACAGGTTGCTCATCTAAACTATATGCAAATGGTTTTCGACGTCGTCTTTGATCATTTTTCTATGGTACGCCGCTACATCGCATTGTGGATTATTATTATTTCAGTATCAGAATGATTATGATTCTCCCGGTAGTAATTTATCCTGTGCTGTCGTTTGCTAATAGATCGTGCATGCATTTTTGTACAGTTGCAGCAGTCACACGTGCGAGGCCAGTGTAGGCGCAGCGATTTATCACTTAATCCTTTATAGTGCAAATGCAATTATAGTGCAATATTAAATTGGTACACTGGCTGTTGATTGGTGGGCTGGCTGCTAGATTTGGTACAGCAACGAGGGGCCGCCGAGGCTCCTCGCTGTACCAAATGTAATAACCTACCCATCAACGGCCAGTGTACCAATCACCGTATTGTTGTATAATGGTCCGTTGCTCTGCGGTTTTAATGTGCCCGTTAAATGGTTAAATTAGCTCATGTCTTGAGAGTTTCATTAAACGTCGATCGTTGGAGTTTAAAAATTATAATCATAGTTGTAATTCAATGGCGAAGCGCCGCTTCCGGAATAGATAAAAAAGTTTTCTCTACACCGTGTAATGTGTGCTATGACTGCAAATTTGCCAAAAATCAAGTACCAACTGACATTATTGTCGACCGTAACCGCGCAGCGTATAGATGATGTGGCATCCGTCCAAAGTATTTTATCATATCAGTCTTCCGACGTACCATATATACGGTTGACCCATGAATTGACCATGATGAGCTCAGCGTCAGCCGACCAAGTCTACTCAGCCTTTTATCCTTTCGGGTCGATAAATGAGTAACAGGCTGCAATTAGATGTTTGTCACATCAGTCAGTGGTGGCGCTATCTGGTGAACGATTACGAGGTCGAGGCAGGTACGGTGTAATTTGCAGGTAAAACTGTGTGATCCGTACCTGAGCCTTGAGTGTGAGCCTGCAATAAGGGCGCTATATAAATCCACTTAGGCTACCTTTACCTTTTATCTTTTGAAATTACGGATGTGTTTGATACTTAGCAGAACACCGAAACGTTGTGTTCTTGGCGTCTGTTGATTCTTAACGCCTGTGTTACTGTAACTTCTGATACGGAAAACATTGCTGATAAAAAATAAAATAGCCAGCGAGCCGGCCAGCCGCAAATAAAATATGATGATGAATATACTCGCATAGGGCCTACTAGCAGATCTCTAAATTTTGTTCTGAAACACGGAAGTTTTTGTTCGATTTTGTGTGGTAATGTAGTTTATACGTTTTGGTTGTCTATACTGTTGTGCGTTTGTTTTCCGTTTAAAAATATTTGCTACTTCAAGCCGTAGGCTATGGCAGCGATTCATTGTTGTGGTTTAGCTGTCGTATCACAACACCGAGGCGTACGCGTCTATGCATGGCGCTTGTAGTGCGCGCTACAGCTGTACAATGCCAAACTATGTATCTGGCCGAGTAGACCACGTCCTGTCGTTTTACAGTAGGCCTATAAAAACATTGTCTATAGATTAGACCGTACAGAGTCGCCGGTCCTAGTTCTATGTATGATGATCTACGTCGACTGTCGACAGTATACGCACGTGCTATAGCATGACGTGTACATATGATTGTTAGGGACCAACCAAATTCACGGGAAAAAATGCGCGATTTCACGGTAGAGTTTTTAAAATGTACCAAATTCCACGGAAGGAGTTTGAGAAATTCACGGAAAATTCACGGGCCCCACAGCCATTATTTCGAGGTGCTATGTTAATGCAAACTAAGAAATCTGCTGAACTTGAATAGCACATTTGAAATTTCTGAACAACGAAGACTCAAGACCGGATGTAAGTAAGTAACACAGTGAATACATGCCAACTACTTAGTGCTGAAGTGTGACACGTAGCAAACAGCAAAATCCGCACAAAAGCTGTTGATAAAACTCTGAAAACCGTCATAAATGAAAGTAAAAGCATTAAAATTCGCAAAAAAATCACGGATTTCACGGAAACGGGCGTTTTTCACGGAAGAACGCCAATTTCACGGAAAATGTCACGGCCGTGAAATCGTGAATTAGGTTGGCCCCTAATGATTGTGTATAGTAAATGTACAAAGCGCTAATGTGATCTCGACTTCTCGAACGAATTGTCTATGTATACACGCGCGCAGATGACGAATAAAAATTATTATTTGCTGAAAGGAAATTATTTCGTCGTATTAAAGCACAGTGCCGATGACGACGTTGTATGTACCGGCCGGGTGGGCGAAATAAACAGGGGCGGTTCTACATTGGGACCGGGGGGGGCACATACCCCCCAAATGTTGGCCAGCCCCCCCCCCAATATTTTGGTTCCAACAGCAAAAATACGCATTGTTAAAATCTAGGCTATTTTTTGTACAGTGGCGAAATCCAACACTCGTATCAATTAGTGCATAAGCGATGATGAGATTACTGACCAAAATCCTGTTTTTTAATCATACCTCTCATCACGCTCCTTCCGTGTTAAATGTGGCAGCACTCTCTCTTCTTCACAAACTTCCTCATGTGGCGTTCCACAAGGCTCTGTTCTCGGTCCTCTTCTTTTCATAATGTACACCACTCCTCAGCTCGTAACCTTGGCTTTATCTTTGATGAACATCTCTGCTTCTCTGACCAAATCTCAGCACTTTCTAAATCCTGCTATTCTCTTATTCGTGCACTTCGTTGTATCCGTCCTTACCTCGATCAAAAAACAGCCAGTACCATCGCCACATCATTTTGTCCATTCTAAACTTGAGTACTGCAACTCTTTTTATCATAATCTTCCTAACTCCCATTTACACAGATTCCAGTTGATTCAAAACTCTCTTGCCCGCACTGTTTTCAATACTCCAAAAACTTGTCACATCACTCCTCTCCTAGCTTCTCTTCACTGGCTTAAAATTAAGCAACGTATTGAATACAAACTTATTCTTACATACAAAATTTTAACTACTGCAGTCAGGCCACATATCTCCACAATCTTGTATCTCTCCAGTCCCCTCGCGGCACCCGTTCGTCATCTATCGCCACACTGTCCCGACCAGAATCACGAAATGCACAAAATTTGGTCAGTTGATTCTCAGGAAAATTATTAAAATTGTTGCCACCAGATGTCAAATTTTAAGGCTAAAATGCACCAAATTCAATTTCGGCTGGGGCCGTCCCAGACCCCGCTGGGGGAGCTTACAGCGC
>Ga0209149_1000772_pt1 | contig 14279 bp, 12 predicted proteins | sample WorMetTyACAVOLI2_FD_187423 | JGI IMG/M metagenome (GOLD analysis project Ga0209149, IMG submission 187423) | Marine gutless worms symbiont microbial communities from Max Planck institute for Marine Microbiology, Germany - Olavius algarvensis... ... | reverse complement strand
TTTATAACGCAGCGTAAACTGCAGAATGATGAGTAGTTAAGGGTTGCTATGGTAACTGCATTAGCTGGTACAGCCACTGCTGTAAACACAACTGTCATCCAACATTGAGGTTTATTGAATACATTCAGCGCCAGGCGTAACATTGTGTAAAGGTGGCAGTGCAAAGCATTGGTATAATGAATAGGACAGCAGAAGTGTTCCTGCAGTGCACTGAAGATGCTATTTACATAGGACGTGTTAACATGTCCCGGGCCTGTACGGTAGTGTATTTTGGGACGTGTTAACACATCCCTGGAGCTGAATGTGTTAAGAATATTGAACACAGATTATGTCTGAAATTTTATTTAGATTACAGAGCTTTTGATCAAGTTATGTCAAAACATCATAGTGGTCCAAGTTTTTTAGACTCAGATGTATCAAGTTGCTACTGTTGTTGTGGAAACTTCACAGCCAGTTTTAAGCCAATTTTACAACGTTTTACAATAACCAATTGAGAACTATTGTAAGCTCTCTCTCTCTCTTTCTCTCTCTCTCTCTCTCTGGCAAAAAAAACAATTAGCAGCTGTTTTGAGTTGATGAAGCTATATCATAGTAATCATAGAGGTGTGGTTTTTTGGGACACAGTGTAGAAGAAAAGATGATATTTGTGTGAGACTTTGTAATATGACAGTTTGTAGTATCATCTGATACACAGTGCGTATTGCTTTACTGCAGTTTGTAGTATCATCTGATACACAGTGAGTATTGCTTTGCTGCATGATGTACATCTGCATTACGACTGTGTGTTTGACAAACCAAGAAGTGTCTGAGATGCAATGCATATTCGTCTAGCAGTGAAACATTACATGTATTACTTGTTGACAGTCTCATAAGCTGTCTGTGCTGTTAATAACATGTGTCTGTCTGTCTGTCTGTCTGTCTGTCTGTCTGTCTGTCTGTGTGTGTCTGTGTGTGTGTGTGTGCTTCTGTCTGTCTGTCTTCAGTGCTACTATCAGCTGCTGTTGTTGGTCTGGTGATGTTAATATCATGTGTGTGTGTGTGTGTGTGTCTGTCTGTCTGTCTGTCTGTCTGTCTGTGTGTGTGTATGTGTGTGTCTGTGTCTCTGTGTGTGTGTGCTTCTGTCTGTCTGTCTTCAGATCTACTATCAGCTGCTGTTGTTGGTCTGGTGATGGAACTCGACTCATTGTTGCTGGCGGCTGCATTCTACACGTAAGTGCTGCTTCTTTTACTTACCTATCGTCATAGTTACAGTGTGATCACCACAGTGCAACTTGTTGGCATCATTGTCAGCATCATCATCATGTTTTCTGGTTAGCACTGGTTTAACTCAGCTCTATAAACTGCATTATTTTCTGCATGTTTTTAAATGTTGTTACTTTTATTACAGCTGTATTAATTACATCATATGATAACATAAGAACTATTTTATACAGTGGGTGTTTGGCGTAGATTTATGAATGGAAAGACATCGACAAGTTTCTTGACAGATTCACAATAAAAGTTTGGAAAATCCCAGAGTAAGCCTACTTTCATTCTTTAGACTGGTATATGATCAGCTGTAGCTCAGTCAGGCGATCTGGATTCAGTTCTTAGCGAGACTTCTATGAGTCACTGGTGTGTTAGCGAGACTTCTATGAGTCACTGGTGTGTTAGTGAGACTTCTATGAGTCACTGGTGTGTTAGCGAGACTTCTATGAGTCACTGGTGTGTTAGTGAGACTTCTATGAGTCACTGGTGTGTTCGAGGCTGTTTAAAGGCACAATTGCTAACATGTAAGTCCCAAATAAACTCAGTTATTTTTATGCAGTTTTAACAGCGTGTTTGAGCTGGAAAACAAAACCAATTAACTGGGATGCTATTCTTACAATATCAGCGATATTATGTACGACTTTGAAACTCTCATAGCACATCCTTACAGCTTCCTGATTTTTTCCACTGCTGGCTCTCAATGAAACTTGATGCCACATCACTGTCAAGTTCAATGAAGCACTCTGCACTGCATGTCAAGTTGTCCTATTGTTTATATTATATGTAGTTGTTGACACCAGTTACCTCAGTCAGAATATCAAAATTATATTAATAGCAGATGCTGAATTCTTGACCGATGCCAAGTTGAAGAAACTGGCAACCACAGTTGATCCATACATACGTTCACAGAATAAAATACGCGTATTCAACGGGACAAATAAAATATGCATATTTACTTAGTTAACGTATTTTGTACATATGTTAGATACGTTACTAAATATGCATTTGGGGTCGTTACGTATATAAGTTTAATATGTGTGGACCAACTATGCTGGCAACGTCGTAAATGGCCCTCTTAAGAACGTCCATTGTCAATGGCAACTAGCAGTTATCACCTGTTATAACCAACAGGTGGATTTGCTCATATACTGACAAATGCAGCTCAGTCGTGTGATGATCATGTGTTAATTGCGATTAATAAACTGATGAGTGTGCAGCTGTAGTAACATCTGATACAGCTGACTGGTGTGTGTGTGTGTGTGTGTGTGTGTGTGTGTGTGTTATGTAGCACTGAAGGTCGGGTTTGTTCATTGGCCGCTGTCGGATCATCACGAGTTATTTGTACAACAGAACTACCACTTCGTCAGCTTTGTCACACTGACAACATGGACTTGTTTTACTTACCTGGTCTGTCTGTGTCTGTCTGTCTTCCGTCTGTCTTCTGTCTCTCTCTGTCTCTGTCTGTTTGTCTGTCTGTCTGTCTCATGTCTCTCTCTGTCTCTGTCTGTCTTCTGTCTCTCTCTGTCTCTGTTTGTCTGTCTGTCTTATGTCTCTCTCTGTCTCTGTCTGTCTGTCTTCTGTCTCTCTCTCTGTCTGTCTTCTGTTTCTCTCTCTGTCTGTCTGTGTCTGTCTGTCTGTCTTATCACATAATCAGTTCTTTTGTCTCTTTGTGAATGTTAGAAAACTGCTAAATTAGACCGTTTCATGTGTTGTGTGACAATGTGTGTCTAAGGCCAAATAAAGTTAGTGTTGTGTTTCACATTGTTTATACTACAGATATCAGTGAGCATGATGTTGGCCAGGGTGATGCTGGTGTGAATGGATGCAATGACGTAGATGTGTTGCCTAGTAACGCATCGTCTCACCTAAACCAGCTGCTGAATCTACAGCGCAATCCACAGGTTTCACACACGGCTGTTTTATTTTCATTTTTTAGCTTCTCAGTGAAATTTTGATTTTTTGTTCGTCTTTTTGACTTTTTAACTTTTGTATTATTTTATAAAATATATTTGTTATGTTTGTGGCTGTTTGTTAAGCGTCTTTAATGCCATTAATCAGTGTTTGAATTGTCAAAAAAGAAGCAGGGACCAGTGGCGAGTCCTCTGCCAAAAGTCGGGGTGGACTTGTTGGAGAAGGGTTAACAAGCCGTCTCAGACCAGCTAGAGAGATGGGAGTGGGCTTGTTGGAGAAGGGTTAACAAGCCGTCTCAGACCAGCTAGAGAGATGGGAGTGGGCTTGTTGGAGAAGGGTTAACAAGCCCTCTCCCACCAGCTGAAATGATGGGGAATGGGCTTGTTGGAGAAGGGTTAACAAGCCCTCTCCCACCAGCTAGAGGGTCCTGTGGAATATCAAGTGCCTCTGTATCTTCGGACCTAAAGGCACTATAGAAATCCATTATTATTATTATTATTATTATTATTATAAATGTAGTACAATGGTCAGTACTGGTATTTATGAATAGCTTTTAACTGAATTTATTTACTTGTAAAGTTAACGATTAAATGTCTTTAGTCATTACCAGACATAACATAAATACACCATTGCATTTATGAATAATATAAAATATATTGTCACAGATATTGTGATGCATATATTTCATGCTGTGATAAGAGTTTGATGATAATTGATAATAAATGAAATGTGTTGTTGGTTGGTGTTGCAGTCCATGGTTAGAGCAGACAGTTCACAATTAGTGATGTTCGACATCAATGAAATAGACAACGCTAATTCTGCCAGTATAATCTGCTGCACTAACATCACCGGTCTTCTCAGTCCTGATCTACTTTACGTCTATGTTAGTAATGTGCATAGAATGTTGTGCAGTAATAAGCATCGTCTAGTCTACTTTGATAAAACACTTTACGTACCTAAGACAAATTGATAATAACAGTGTGTTTTTGTCATCACAGCGATGCTGTTTAATACTCTATGTTCAAATCACACGTTAACTTGGTGATGCTTCAGTACTGGTACCATAATATTTACCATAGTGTAAAGTATTCAAGCACTCAGTACAATTATGCAGTAATAACACTTTACGTACCTAAGACAAATTGACAATAACAGTGTGTTGTTGTCATCACAGCGATGCTGTTTAATACTCTATGTTCAAATCACACGTTAACTTGGTGATGCTTCAGTACTGGTACCATAACATTTACCATAGTGTAAAGTATTCAAGCACTCAGTACAATTATGCAGTAAATTTCAGTGTCTGATTATGATAAACAAACCATGTCTGATTATGATAGATATCTTTTGTCTCCGTGGAGATAAATGTCAGTGGATGTGTTCACAAAGCTAGATGAGAGAAAACCGGTCACGTTGCGAGATTGGAATGATCAGTCACTGCAAGCACAGCTGATGCCATTGAAACCAAGTAACTGTCTAGCAAATAATCCAGTTGATCGGAATGTTTCCCACCCTGTTATGTGATTTATCCGACCGGTAAAAACGCAAGTACACAGCCATATATAGTGTTAACTGGGACGCTCTATACATGTATATATATATATACGCTGCATCTGAAGGCTGGCTTGAAGGATACACAAGAATTGTGTAGTTTAGCAGAACGTGTGTACACAGTTGCTAAGTGAATTAAATAGCCTGTGTTGCTGCCCTAGACATTCGGCCGGAATTTTCGCTATATATATCATAGCCGTACATTGTGCCATCTTTGCACTTGCAGCCTTTCATTGGCTCATACACATGTTAGTGTTGTAATGATGCAGGGACTTGTGGCCTGTCAGATTGTAGTGTGATGCGTGAAGCCAAAGCCAGTGAATGTTTTTGACGTGTTATAGAATTTATCTGCAGCAGTGAGTGTGATTGGACGCCTATTTATTTATATGACGTCTGTGATGATTGTGACTGTGAACAGAAGTCAAGTTTGCACGTCGCTGTCGCATCCAACACAAGCTCCGTTGTGTCTGTCTTTCGTATTTCTCATCAACACGTTGTGAAATCTCATGAGCTAGTGAGCTTCAGTCGTGTTGATATACAACTGCTCATAGGTTCACATAGTAATACACGGTGTCCACAAAAAACAAAGTCAGAGAATTTTTATCATAATTTAGTTCGTCGTCGTCATTTCTGGCATGCAACTCTTACGATTGTGTAGCATCATACGTCGACATCATCCTCCACAGAGGGCGGTTCTGAGCCAAATCTGCTGCTTCGGGGAGCGTAAGGTGGTGTTGTTTCAGATCCTGTTCGACGGTGCTGAGCCACGTGATGCGGGGACGACCTAGTTGTCTTCTCCAGTCTGCCGGAGGGGGGGCCAACAGGATCCTCTTGGCATTTGCGTTGTCGTGTCGTCCATGCGCATAATATGCCCAAATAAGGTAAGCCGGCGCGACTGGATTATAGCAGCGAGTTTGGGTTGCTTCGTTAGCCTCCGTACATCATCTTTCATACAAATTGGTACCGTTTAGTTAGGACTTACAAAATGTTGCAATTTGGAGGACTTAATCCTGAGTCCACTCAGGACACAACTGCAGTTGCATGTCCGACAAAGCCTGTGTAATACCTTTACCTGAGACGTTTCATGTTAATGACATCTTGCAGAACTGAAACAGAGACTGTTAGTCATTAAATTCAGAAAGCTGGATCATTCGATTGTTGTTGCAGCCATCTGTCTCTCTTGTCGTGGCTCACAATGAACATTTTGACCTACCACACTATGTGATGGCTTCATGCTTCAATGCACTAAGTTAATGCTCAGTAAATGTCTGCATTTGTGGTCTTTACTGTTTGACTGTTTTGTTTATCGCCAACATGTAACTTGCCTGAAACGTTTTACTTCCTACGGGCATTACACAGGCGAGGTGGAGGCATAATCATAGGCAGACTCACAGTTGTCTCTTGAATTGCTCTGCCAAAAATTAGATCATTTAGTTTCAATATGATGACGCTACGCTATAAGTTGATGGCTTTGTTGTTTGTGTGGATACACTGTGTGTAGTGTATGTACAGCGTTGATCATCATGTAAACTTGATAACGAATTTGTGTGTAGTTAGTTGCTTGTTGTCAGTGTCTTGTGTACATTGGTAGCTCCAATACTGAATGTTTGCAACGTTGTATAATAATAATATTTTTGTTATAAGATGTACCACGTTTGGTAGAGTATTCTTGCAGAGCTAAGGCTTATGAACTTACATTCCACCACATTCGGTCCATTTCCAGATGGCTCTGTGAAACGATAGAGACATGAATTTTATCTCTTGTTTGATGCCGGGACAAATTTCCACAGCAGCTGGCAGGTATGTTAGCAGTGAGATAAAATTAGCCCATGATTTTGTTGCTCTAATGAGCAGTCTTAGATGGTGAAATTTAAGGCGATGTCTCTCATCGTGCTGTCGTTGTGGCCATCAGCATAACTTGTACAATGTACCTGCAGCATTTTTGTGATAATGTCACTGTAATTTCCATATTTATAATAATAATAATAATAATATTATTATTATTATTATTGTGTTTTCATATGCAGAAATTGTCAGAGAACAGTCGACCAAAAGGTTTGTATGGTTGGCATGACGATGACGTGGACAGTTTGTTGACGCTGGTCATGGTCGGTCAAGTCATTGACAGCACTGCAACGTCATTGGTCTTTGTACCGTCTTCACTGACTGCAGAGTACCAGCTGAACTTACAGCTCCGTTCGTGTACGTCACTATCTCTGTCAGTGTCAGTCACTGTTACCGTCCAACACTGCCATTAAATTATAAACTGTAACTGAAACTATAGCTGCAATTGAAGGCTTTTGTTATGATACAATACAATAGCATTTATTGTTCCCAGTTCTGCAGTGAAAATCGATCAACCATTGATTGCAGTGTCATGGTACAGTAAAAACTTAGTAAAATGCTAGTTTAAACAGGTGGCTATTAAGATGTGTGACAGTCAATGGTGCATTCTGGGGAGATGTCTAGGCTGCAGTGAGAGAAGGCGTACTTTTGTTCACAATAACCTTAACTAAACTAATCAGAATAATTATAAATAGATTATTACTAATGTTATAATTAAGTAAGTAAGTCAGAGAATTATATAGCGCCGAAGTCTATAAAACAATCGGGGCACGTTGGAGAGTGGGTTGCTAGGGGGCGGGGTAAGCTGACTGGAAAAAGTGAGTCTTCAGATGGCAATCAAAGGAGGAAGTGACTGGGGTTCGTGACAATTTCTCCACCAGCTTGTCAATGGCAGTCTTTCTTTGTAAGGCTGGCGGTTCAATGTTGGAGAGCACGGGAAGTCATGGCAGAGGTGTAGAACATGCATTAAGCAGTTTTGACACCATATTTTGTGTATGAAATCTGTAAGCTCTTATTTTAAATATGTATGATGATGTGATGGTGATGATGACATTGGTAATGGTGATGGTGATGGTGGTAAAGGTGATGGTGTTGTATTTGTTCTTTTATCAATTGCAGGTGGTATGAGTTCACTCAAGTCACCGACGGCTGCTTGTCAAGATTCACAAACATGTGAATCAAAACCGACAGCGCGTCATCAGTTCACTGAGACTGTAAGTGACGAACAAGTCCAGCAACGGATCACTGCTGACTCTCATGACTGTCCAAGTTCCGATCATCTTTCAGTCAAACTGCCTGACTTTGAACACTTCTTGCGGCATCCATCCATTCCGCCAATCACAGAGCTTGGTGGCTGCCCCGGCGTCATCGATGCTGACCAGTTAGAAACCGAGCGAGCAGACTTTCAAGACATTCCAGCTCAATTTCGGCAAAATTTTGCATGGCCTTCCATGTCAGACACGAAGTCGTCCTCAACAATGTCTGATAATAAAGATGGTCGTGATAATAAACGTGCCAGAGACTGCTGTGCAGAGAGTTTGGACTACAAGTCAACAGAGAGTTTAGTGAGTAAGAAGAAAGACATTGCTGTCGACGATGATAGTCAAGCAGCGTGTTCAGCAGTAGCAGCATCGACCACAGAATGTCTGACCAGTTCATCACACTTGTTACAACAACTCACCTTGCTGTCTCGCCAGCTCACTTCACAGGTAACTCATAGCGACAGACTGTCATCGGGCTCGTTACGACAACTCACCTTTCTGTCTCGCCAGCTCACTTCACAGGTAACTCATAGCGACAGACTGTCATCGGGCTCGTTACGACAACTCGCCTTTCTGTCTCGCCAGTTCACTTCACAGGTAACTCATAGCGACAGACTGTCATCTCTCTCGCCAGCTCACTTCACAGGTAACTCATAGCGACAGACTGTCATCGGGCTCGTTACGACAACTCACCTTTCTGTCTCGCCAGCTCACTTCACAGGTAACTCATAGTTGGCATCATTGATTCTGTTGCAGCATTAGGACGTGTGCTGAGGAGATTCCAATATAAAACATTAAAACAGCCTTCTGTTCGACTTTGGCGTCAGACCACAGCTGTTGTAATAATAATAATAATAATAATAATAAGAATAATAAGTTTTCTTCCCGGCGACGACTTTGACTTTTAGCCACTCCAGCTTTTTGTTTTTAACTTTTGTTTTTATTCCTTGGGATTTTTACGTTTTGGTATAGCACCTTTAGGTCCGAAGATACAGAGGCACTTGATGCAGCACAGGAGGACTAAGTGAGTTTGAATAGATCGGTTTTCAAGTGACGTTTGAAAGTGAGAATGTTTTCACAAAGTCAAATGTTAGCAGGTAGAGAGTTCCAGGTGGATGGAGAACCGAGTACAACCGTTGTACCACCGCCAGTGTTGTAAACGGAGTGCGACGCTTGGAACCTGTTGATCACAATCATCGTCCGTTTGTTGACGATGCCAAAGTCGAACAGGAGGCTGGCAGCTTCTTTTCACAGTGCAAAATTCTTGTTACGTGTTTACTGATTTTAGGCAGAAAAGCTGTCACAGTTTCAACACAAGCTTGATCAACTTATCACGTGAGTAAAATGTATCCATACGTCCGATGACCTGATCTGATTAATTGTGTGTTATCCATGTATGCAGTCTGCGTACATCAAGGACGTTCAAACCTTACGTGATATATGAGATACTTTGTCACTGTTACACATTAACAAAATCTTACATGCTAAAATTATCCAACAATATGTAAATATATGCTTATATTTAAAAGTCTAAAATTGGGTTGACTTCAGACTGTTATGAGCTGTTCTGTTCTCCCAGTGAATTCTGGGATATGTTGCACTTGTACACCGAACTGTCAGTGTAATTTGTTTCTGTAGTCTCGTCACTAAGTCTGGCCACCGAACCTACCAGCCGGCGTCAGACCCTGACCTTGTGTTCATCACTGCCATTGACAAGCGCATACAGAAAGCTTTTGTATTGGACAGCGATGGAAGACTGCGGTTGGACGTGGTGAAGCAGACGTTTGATGTGACAGCGCCACTTGAAATCATCATCAGTAAGTTGTAGACATCTTAGCATCAGATCCTGCTACAACTCCACCAAAACATTTTGCTTGCGACTTCTTTACACGATCAGCTCAACTGTGATTACTACAGAAAATTGGGCATACGTGTACATGCATTTTATTTCTTGTTTTATGCTCGGACTAATTGCCATATCGTGCTATCGGGTTGTGTTAGCAGTGTGAGAGCGTGTTTACACTGCATGCACGCTGGCACGTGTCACATTTCACGCTGCTAGTTGTGTAGTTTATTGCATTTTTTTCGTGAAAACTGAGCATTTCTCAGCTCATGACGCCCGCCCGCCTGCCTGGCCCTACACTTTTTCTGTGATTTTCTCTGTGTCTGATACAGCCGCATGCTCTGCTGTTTTCTGCTTTCATTGGAACACACTGACGGACGGACAGACAGACAGACACACAGACAGACAGACAGACATTGCTGTCATTATGTTACTGATAGAACATCGTCCACACAGCGTGTCCTACGTACGTGGTCTCTAGTGAACACTGTCAAGCGCTGAAGAGACGACATCTCTAGTGAACACTGTCAAGCGCTGAAGAGACGACATCAGGACCATTTTGACACCGTATCTTATTGAGCGCCTGCAGTTAGAAATAGTAAGTTTGGAAACCAACATGAAAGTTATGAACTCTACGAACTGTATTTATAAATACAGCAGCTAGAAGAACAGACTCTACTTAATTAATGTCAGTTTATATCCGGAATATGATACTGACTACTAGTGACAACATAGAAACTAACGGGTAAAAGCGGGTATACCCGACCCGTTACACTGACGACCCGACCCGAGCCGACCCACGGGTCGGGTCGGGTTCGTCCTCGGGTACGGGTAGACCTGCAATCCTCTATGTCGTCGTGTTTTGTGTGCTGCCTAGACGGCGTGCCGTGTGTCGTTGGCGCTGACAGTGAAGGCTTTATTCCACTGATGTTCACTCGAGGTCAGACCGTTGACATCGTCTCAACGACAGACTCACGACGTGAAGTGTGAACTGAACTTTACTGTCTCGACCGTGTTCTCTGCGCTGGCAGTGCGCAGTCACCGCCCACTGTGCAGCACGATGTTATTTTGTTACATACAGTATAGGCCTACAGCTGCAGCTGCACTAATAAACTGGCTTTATGTTGACAAATGTCATGTTCTAATCAGTCAGTCCAAATGTTTGGTTTGTGTGTCGTGTCACTATGTGCTACATATCACGCTACTAACGTCCGGGCCTGGTTGTGGAACATGTCGACGACTTTGTTTATCTCATCAGCAGCTAGTCGTGACCGTCCATTGCTAGCAGACGTTGAGTGGTGCATTGCTTTGCTGTCAGCTCAGCAGTGACGTCGTCGCGCTACAGAATCTGGAACTCTAGATAGCCTAGGCCTCTGTCTGTCTATTACTGTCAACAAGAGTCTGTCTCCACCAGACACTTGTACTGACAGTTCTTCTCTTTGTGTGAGGTATGGTCCACACACGCTGTAGATATCAAGTGTCTGGAACACTGGAAGCCTCTGCATGAATTGCCAGCGTTAAGTCCTCAAAATCCGATGGCAAGGTCGTGAAACGTTAACGTTGGTGCACAGTGGCCACCATTAGGCCTATCAGATCAAGTTGCTGGTGTACGTGACTCGACTACGACATCAGCACGTCGATAGCCAAGTACGGTGTTGTGTGACCACGTGACTCTGACGTTTGACCTATTAACTTTGACAGTTTGCCATCAATCAGCTGGTACTTTGTCGATCTCGAAGATCGTAGTTCGTACGTCCTGCCATTCATAGCGAATTTTGTGCCCGAATTTTAGGTCTATTGATTCAGCCGTTAACCTTTTAACCTCAGAATTGCCTTTCCAGTTAAATATCACAGGAAACACTTCCATCAAACTTGACCTTCTTCGACATTCCTCCACAGTTGCAAGCCGTCTTACCTCTCAGCTTTGCGTGACCTATACACCTTGAACTTTGACCTAAAATTTTAGCATCGTTTACATGCCTTCGAGGAAATTACGCCGTACTTGAACTTGAACTTGAAATTGCTGTGACCGAGTGTCGTGTCGTTCGTGCCGTTGTGTGTGAGATTTTATGGCATCGTGACCTTCCTTGACCTTGTGACCTAAAGAAGCATTGTCAGTTTCTAGTTCTCTGGGCAACGCTTATACCATAGGCCTATTTGAAGTTACTATCGAGTTTTCTTGTGTTACAGTTCCACTGTACACCTCCGCTCGACGTGGCGTAGGCCTAGTGAATTGACGTCGGTCTCACCAGTTAACGCACCGTGACGAATGTTTCACTATCTCAAGTCGTATTTCAACATTCTGTTGGTGAGTATGAAGCCCACACACGACGGACAGAGTCACAGACAACACGCAAAGTTGCCTACAGTGGAAATGTTGATAATGCAGCCTATAGTTAGGCCTACGTATTAATGTAAAATTAATTAGTAACCTATCAAAAAATTGCCGACAAGATCATCATGTACGTACCGTAAGACGCCTATTTCAAAATGCGCCACTTTTTATGCAGACAGTGAATGATGATCGGCCGTCGACGCCTCGGGTGCAGGTGCGCGTCATGCAGGTGCGTTGTGGGTCTACAGTGCATCAGACACTCCTACTGCCGGGAACTGGACTTTTCGCTCGCAAGACCATTCGCTCCCGGGAGCGAAAGTTCCACGTGTGGAACTTTTGCTCACACGCTTACACGCTTCAGTCTTCGAATGCCAAAAATTCCGACGTCGACGTTTCGAAGGCTTTGCGTCTTAGGTATAGGCCTACAGTTAGGCTGCTCGCCGACGTCAAGTACATGCCTGACGTACGGTAGGCTACGTCCGTGATGCCGCAGACAGCTGTTCCCGGTAGTACAATGTTTGGAAGTCAGGCGTCGTGCCGTGCATCATGGTGCATGCACATGCAGTAGCTGACTTAGCCAAGTGTTGAAAACGTAAACGAGACATGACGGGCAATGCACGTCTAACGTTCGACAACAAAACCGTCTACTGTAGGCTATATGACAGTAGGAATAGGTAGGCCTACCAAAGCAGGATGTGTATTGAAACTAGAAGGGCACTCGGTGGAGCGCATAGCCTATGTACCTCCGACAAAGTTGTTCCCACGGCTCGCGGTGAATACAAGTAGCTCTGCTGTCGCAAAGAGGCCGCGCGATGCTTTTCGTGTCTGTCAGCAGTTATAGCTACTTCAACAGTACAAAACGTCGAGTACCGGTAGTCTTTTATTGTTAGTTACGTAGGCTACAGATTTATCACTGCATGCAGTTAGGGCCTAAATGCGCTGTTCTGTTGTCTTTGGCGTAACGTTAAGGCTCCATCTCCATTTATTTCGTTCAAAGAAACAATAACAATACAATAAAGTGACAAAAGAACAGGACAACAAGGCATATGGCATGCTCTAACAGTTGCCCGTTGTAATCAAACAGTAATAAAGCAATACAAACTATAGGCCTACACTAAATACTATACACAAAAGACAAATAAATAATACACAATTTTGCACATTAATATCTGAGAAAATCTGTGAAGACAACACGTTTTACGGTACGCTTGAACTTTGAAAAGAAACTAAAATCTACAGTGTGGGGAAGAGAATTCCAACAGTTAACTATACTCGCTCACTAAAGAAATTGGCACGTACGCAGCTATTGATTGGGCGGTTGTAGAGTTTAAATATTTATGACCACGAGTGTACTGGCAGGGCTAAAAACAAACAGCTCATCAAGATTAACATAATGAAAAACAATCTTATAACACCAAAACAAATCAGTATGGAGTCGTCTAAGTTCTAAGTTAAATATATTTAAACATTTTTGACGTTCGCGATAAGACAAGTTCTTTAGAGTAGGAAGTCTTTCGGTGAAACGACGTTGTACTGATTCCACAGCATCAATATCACGGGCGGTAGAGACTGACCGAACAATAATCGACAATAGGCTTCTTGTCATAAACATTTCGTCGTCTTCTCCAGCAATCAACACCGCCAGTTAATTACTACCAGCGATGTGTCACAACTCGCGGTACGGTGGCCCTGGTCCATCGGTGACCGTGTTTACAACACCTGCCTGTTGCAGCGTTAACAGCAGCCAGATATAGGCTCAGAATCGCGATTTCTACCTACCCTACCTGCATTCGACGCCCCGGTTAAGGGGGTCCCCCGTCCCCGGCGGAATAGTGCCATGAAGTTTGGTACGGCAAGTCTAGAATGGCTTGGCTATCCGACGGTGAAAAAATTTTGAAGACATGTTTATTCGTTTTCACATGATCCACGAACGTGACGGACACACACACACACAGACACCGCATGACGGCATAGGCCGCGCTTCTTATGCATAGCATCGCGCAGCAAAAACCATTTTAAAACCACGCATCGCTGCAGCGACGGGCGCCCAATACCTGTACGTGGGTTTTTCCAGACGTAATAAAATTTCGCGTTGCAGCGCATACGACATCAGAGAAAGCAATCCGGTTCCGGCATCCGGACTATAGTCCGGATCGGGCTCAAAAGTTAATCAGTTCGTCCATGTCCCGACATCTGTCGACACGCAACATTTCATCCAAATCCATGCACGCGTTTTTGAGTAATCTTGCTAACAGACAGACAGACAGACAAACGAACGCGGGCA
>Ga0209149_1000771_pt1 | contig 14282 bp, 15 predicted proteins | sample WorMetTyACAVOLI2_FD_187423 | JGI IMG/M metagenome (GOLD analysis project Ga0209149, IMG submission 187423) | Marine gutless worms symbiont microbial communities from Max Planck institute for Marine Microbiology, Germany - Olavius algarvensis... ... | reverse complement strand
TCATGTCGTGAAGACAGAATGATGATATGTGGAATCGTTTTGAGACAGCACCGGAACGTTACAGACGACAGACGTCATCCTCATGCCATATAGCCAACCGTCTATATAGATAGACGGTTGGCTAAACAACCGTCTATATAGATAGACGGTTGGCTAAAAGCGTGTCAAAATGCCCCCAAAATTATTATTTTGGGGGCGTAAAATGATTTTTTTCTGGGGAGGGGCACAGCCCCCTCCCCAGACTCCTCCCCCGCACCCCACCACCTCGGCATCTCGCCGCCCCCCCCCTTTCTGAAATCCTAAATATGCCACTGGTGCTAAACTGCTAAAAACATAAACAAAAAATAAAACTAAACATCGGGTAAAAAGTACATTGCCTATCAATTTTATAGACTGCCTATATCCGTTGAGATCGCTATTCCGTCTGTCTGGCCATCTGTCTGTCTGCGAGTAAACAAAAAAAAAACTTTTGCAGAATCTATTTATATCACCTGAGAGGCCAGGATGACAGCGAAAATTATGGCACACTACCGTTATTTATTTATTGTTTCTATGTACTATTTCATTTGCATTTCATTTGCTATTCAGCCCTGCCCCAAATCTGTTATTAAATTGATTGATTGATTTACTCTGATCCTCAACCCCTGCACATATTCGACTGACGTACCGGAAACCAGTAGGCTATCGCACGACCTGCACCGATCGAAATCAAACGCCGTTGGAAGAAAAACTGGAAGTCGTCTTCGGTCGTCAACTGTCACTCACAATCCGGCAACCTGCTTTTGACCTTCCACGACAACATTCATTCATCTTCGTTGACAAAACGCAACTACAGACAGAGAGGAAATTTAAAAAAAACGTTATACTGGTACCGGTACCGGTACAGTTGCAGTTCTGTCAGTTACAAGTTACAACGCGTCGCCAGAGTGTACGGAATGCTAGACAGCTATACACTGATCGACATAGTAAACCGTGACGGTTTAGTATGTCAGTGTATAGCATTCGTATAATGAAGTTATTAAACTGGGAGCAATGTTGCGGCAGCTGTAAACTGTGCACTAGAGGTCGGTGGTTGTAGTTTTGTGAGGCAGTTGCAGAAGGAGGAAGGAGACAAGTGAAGTATGTGGTTACTCTTGCTGCAATATTTCTCGAAATACTGTCCGCCAGCAGTGGCAGATAGTTCACCAATGTGTGAACGCCAGGCGAGCAGTAACCACAGCGGACGCTGCGACGTAGAAATCCGTCAACTCGTTGCCGATCTGTCGCTGGTCAGTGGTCTCTCCTAAATCGCTTTCGCCCTGTAAAAGGCCGCTGCGGCGCTGCAGGAAGAAGTGATGCGAGTGGGGGTAGCTAATAACGTTACGTATCGGTAAAATATCAGGCTCAGTTCTCACATCAGGCTACAAGTTTGTATTTCGGCCCACAATGTTTAGATCTAGGCCTAACCGAGAGCGAGGAGTCAGATGATGAGATCACTGTTGCCGGCGCCGCCTGTCGTAATGCAATGCACCAACGCAACCACCTTTTTCTAGGCCCCATACGCTGCTCAGAATGCTCACAAACACCACTGCTCAGAGATGTGTGGAGCCCATAACGTTCGGTCCGCCACTGTGCCGCAATTCCGTTAAGAAATTCGCGTAGCATACAGCATTGACATGAGCTGGCATCATATTTCGAACCAGTTGCAATAAAAGTAATTATATTTCACTGACAATGTCATCGTCACCACATTATCAGAACGGTGAATCTTCTGCTAAAGAGTAATCGTATTTTCATCTATCAGATGAAATGTTCCATGTCCGTAGCCAAGGGGGGGGGGGTCGCAGCGGTCGGACGTCCCCCGGCGCTAAACGGTCACTTTCCCGCCGACTGTTCGAGGGCTAAGCGGCTAACATCTTGAATATCATCCGTCTTTGAAATAGAATTAATAAAATCGAGTAGACTTACCATGTAGATTCCAGCTTTGACCACAAAGTAACATCATCAGTCAATTATTATTTTTAAAATCGAGGTTTTCCCTAGACAGCCACTGGGAACTCCAATTTTCAAACGTGAAAAGGGTTTAAAATCCTAGGAAAACGACCCCCGTTATCAGCAGGTTGTGTTCTGACCGACTTTAGTCCTACTGTAAAGCATGACGATGTTGATGATGACTATGAAAAATGTTCGATACGAAGTCTGATTGGCTCGTCGGGATACAGGGAAATTTCCCAGTTGAGCAATTTTGTGCTCCAGCCTCCATGCACGCTCACCAGGCCATCATGTTGGACCCACGCCACGCTGAGATTGTTTACCGTAGGGACCATGGCGGTACAGTCCGCCTACAGTTGTTCGAGCCAGCGGTTGCGGGATCGGACATGCAGCCGGCCGGAGCTAGTCTTCCACCAGGACTCGGCAAAACGACCCATCGACCCGACTCCGACGTATCATATTGATAAGGACGGCATGGCGACATGACCAAAGATTTCATCGAAAGTTTATAGCCATGCACAGCACAGCCATAGCGACATCTAGCGGACTGAGACCGTCAGCGTGCGACGAGTCTCTTGATGTAGGCGATATTGCCATGCATTGTTGCGTCATTCGAATTGTTCGGCAAAAATCGAAAAATAGCGCTACAGTCAAGCAAAGGCGTCAATCCATCTGAAAATCTGGGGTGTCCAGCTTCCCTTGTCACCCCCTCCCTTCCCCTTGTCTTCTCCTCCTTTCCTCTCCCTTACCCTTCCCTTACCAAAAAAAACTAACTGGAGATAACACTTCAGTGGAGAGGTTTGAGAATGGATATGTGACAGACAGACAGACAGACAGACAGACAGACAGACAAACAGACAGAACGAGTGGCAGACCCAACAATCACATAGACCTTACTCCGCCAGCCTTGGAGGAGTGATAGCGTTTCGATACGCAGTCAGTGGCGTCCGCAGTTAATGTTCTACACCCTTCGTCCGCTGATCTTGAAATTGCGGGGGATTACAGTCCGCCGGCGGATGCATCCATTGTCCGCTCAGCGTATATCCGTGGACCTGGTTTTAGCTGAGTGGTTGTTAACTCCCGATCCGTACATAATAGCTGCAGCTTCAGCGGCTGGTGCGTGTCCGCATCCACGTTGAGCATCAATATGTAGCGCACTGAGTAGATGTAGCAACACAGTCTTAATTGCAATAATCACAGCAGTGCAGTCACGATGTCGGCAGATACTGCTGCAGCTCATGAAGCCATTAGTGTGTTCGTTTCGTCGGTTTCTGCTAACGCAGAAGTAAGTAGAACTGCTATGAATTCGAACAACAAGAAGCTCAGCTGTCGCAGAAAGGCCGCGCGACGCTGCACGTCGTTGAAAATTTCGATAAGTCACTCAAGGTCACTCAACGTCATTCGAAATTACACCGTTGAGTAGGGCGTGAGTTCCTGTTAGTTTTTCATTGTAACTGTCTCTATCTTGTATTGTTTCTGAGATATTCGACGTCGAATAACACCGTTTGAAATAATCTGGGTAAGCGGTCGTTCAGGGTAATTGAAAATGGCACCATTTGATCATGTATGACTTCCTATTAATCTGTTATTGTAAGTATGGCTCATAATTAACTTGTTTGTGTTCATTCAACCTGTCTAGACACAATAAAGCTAAGACACACCACTCCGCGCGCGCCTCAGATTCGGTCATATACTCCGACATTGCGCGCGCTGTAACTCCATGTATTATTATTATATGACCACAAACAGAAACCAACTGTAGCGTAAGAAATCTCAAAAAGGCGCGACCAGTAGGCCTATGTTGATTTTGGCTAAAAGGTGAAGAAGTATCATATTTTGCAGTTTTTTAAAAATATTTTTGATGATATTATTAATTGTCATGTTCCATTCATTGCATATCGCTGTTGTCACTAATAGCATTTTACATTTAACAGAAGACAGAAACCATACGGGTCTGTACTCACCAGTGATGTAGTCCTTGAGGCCATTTTATGACATTGGCTCCGGAACCTATGACTAGCCTTGAAAGTTGCATAATTTTTTGGCATCATCCAGAAATTCAAGGCCCGACAACTAGTACTGCTAAAGTAAAGTTAAAAGTTTGTCTAGGACCACAGTATATAGTAATGATTTATGTGTATCGAAATGAATTTCTCAGACCAACGAATGTAATCTGCTTTACTTACTTACTTTAATTAGTCGGGCTAAATCATATGGTGCACATCATTTTCCTTGGCCTTGAAATTTTGACCTCGACTACATACATCACTGGCGTTCGGTATATACGCTGCATGCGCTGTGCTGATAAAAGAGCATGTGTAAACGGTTCCAATGAAATGTATTGATTTGCTGGTTGTCGCGCAGCGCACGGACCCTTGGTTGCGGGTTGGTTGCGTGGTACAGTGGTAGAACGTTGGTCTTTGACCAGCGAACCCTGCCCTGCGCTCTACTTGCAGCTGATGGGTGACTATTATGTGGGTAAACCGTCCGCTGTATGTCAGCCAACCAGGCCGACTCAGCCTTTCATCCTTTCGGGGTAGATAAATGATAAGTAGGCTGCAATTAGATGTCCGCAACCTCAGTCTGAGGAGGCGCCATCTGGTGAACGCTTATGAGGTAAAGGCAGACAGTGGTGTAATTGCGAGTAACACTGTGTGATTCACGAATGTCTGAGCGCCTTGAGAGTGAGGTACTACATAAAGTGCGCTATACAAATACATTTATTTTACCTTTTTTTTCTTTCGTATAGGCTACGTCGACAGGCGTTTGTGTTACGCTATATAGATTCGCCGGAAGCAGCTGGGCCTGCTGCAAGTTCTTGAGACAAAACGCATCTCATTCGTGAAACGTGACATCGCAGTGAACGACGACGATAAACGCGAGTTTCGTCGACTGATGAAGAGGGCGAACAACGCTTCAGCGACGACTCCGCAGATCTTTCACGACACGCACTACTGCGGAGTATTAACTATTTTACTTACTTACGTTTATTTTGAAATGCCTCCACGGTTCCGTGGCCCAGATTTTCAGCCAGGGGTTCCTGGGGCTTTCGCACAGACAATAGCATATATTATCTCTAGACTGAATACTGCCTTGCGAATTACCGACGGAAAATGTCTTCAATTTTCAGGGGCTGAAAATGGCGGACACTTCGAAAGACGGGCTGCTATTGGGCGGAGGAATACACCGCATCACAACTACATCGGCGTTCACGCGCGGAAGTTAACAGGTTCCTGCTTGCGTACATATTGTTGAAACACGTTTATTTTCGGCAATATTTCGCCTGCTTGCGCAAAAGAGTATTTAATTGCTGCAAACGTATTACTGTCAAGTTGAAGTTGAAGTTCGCGATCGAATAGCGGTGGTTATCTCAGAGAGTATAGTCCGCAGTGGACGCCATTTTTAGCCCGTTTCCTGTGGTGACATAATCAGCAAGCAGTACGTTGGCTGTGGGCTTTCGTAAATACATGCGTATCCGTTCTTCAGTGCAGTTACCATAGCTAGCGACGCCAATCCCAGTGCTTTGCTGGTTATTTCACTGTTATTGTAGGCTTAAATTCATGAGGCTGTCACTTTGGGGGTTCCGAAAAAAATCAATATTTAGGGAATAACTCCGGCAAACCCCAACGTTAGGGAAATTTTGCGAGCGATCGGCCAAGTGAGGGCAAAACAGCGGTTCGGGCGACTCCAGCGATGCCATGTTTTTGTGCGGTAAACCAGGCAATTAACAACAACACGTACGTTTTCGAAAGGAATATTTGATTTTTGATATTTTTCCGTTTACGTGTCATTTGCCCACAAGTTCCTAAAATCGAAAGGGGTCAAAGAGATATTATATTCTGACCATCCTACAGCCCAAATTCTAGCGTGTGGCTCAGGATAAACATGAATATTAATGTAACTGACTTATTAAAAATACGCATTAACAACCTCCGCGGTCTGTAAACAGGTCGTAGTGTATTATTTGGTCGGTACGCAAGGATCGTCATCGATATACATGTAATTAAGTTATTAAATATCATGTAGTTAAGTTTCTTGTATTGTGTTGCTGTTGTTGATATAAGCTGTTAAAATTTTCTACTCGGGTTTCGTTAGTGTATTCAACCTTTCTTAAAGTATCTAATAACGTTTGCGGTGGAGAAATAATTTACTGTTTTTTTTATTTCGCACCTGTAAGTCGTTGTTACGACGCACCCTGTATGCAGGACTACGACGCATTTTACCAAGCCGTGGACGAAGATCGACTGTACGAGTTTCTTGGCCTGGAACGACCTGGAAAGAGTTCCAATCCGCAAGATCAAAGTCAAGCATCGGTCGAAGACGTTCCAACTTCAGCGGAAACTGTCAACGAAGATACCCAGACAATGGTTGCCGTGACGACAGTGCAATTCGCTGCAACTTAAACGCTGCATCTGTGGCTGTAAACTTTGATAATAATTGATTAGTCGTTCAATTGTAATCAATTGTGGTTTTTGCCACGCGATGCTATGCAAGCGCGCGGCCTATGCCGTCATTCGGTGTCTGTTCGTCCGTCTGTCTGTCTGTCCGTCTGTCACGTTCGTGAACAACAGTATCTTCAATTTTCCACCATCGGGTAGCCACATCATTCTACTTTTTTTCGGTACCAAACGTTGCGGTAATACTCCGACGGGGACCTCCCTAACGCGGACGTCGAATGCAGGTAGGTAGGCATTGCGATCGTCAGCCAATATCTGGCTATCGATCGATGACTGCTACAGTGCGAACAACAACTGCGACCGTCCACCGTGCATGCAGTTTACCGCACAGACGGCGACGCATCGGTGAATCTTTGTTTATCACAGCCTGCTGCATGGACGACCACGACCAAGAGAAGAGAACAGAACATAATTTAACTGTGCGCAGCGGTAAATAATGAACCGGAAGTAACTAGTAACAAGATTGCAAAGTTATTGCAAAAATAAAAAAAATATGTAATTTTTCCTGTCTCACAGTGTAGCATTGTAAGTTAGGACATTTCCAATTCAGCCAGATATCGCGAAATAAGCTATTTCTCTCCGAGTAAAGTTTTCGTGATTTTGAACAAGGAAAATAATAACATTTTCAGACCTATGACCTTAGCGTGCAACAAACTTTTGGCTTCCGTCATATTTTAACTATGATTTTATATTAGCATAGTTATGCATAGCTATATCAGCACGCATTTGCGTGTCAAAACTATCTAATGGCAGCAAAGTCTGATTAATTTCATCCTCATTAGTGAACGAACTATCTCGCTGTCACGCTCGTCATAATCACGTTCATAATCGGCGTCATTGTTTTGTTTGCTGCTGGTTCTACGCAAACTCTCGTGGAAAGTAATTTACGTTGCCTAACGTGCAGTAACGTTAACTTATACATAGGGCCTACACATCGCTACACAGGCCATTAGTGCGTTAAAATAGAACTGAGATTTGTCGAGGTAGGTTTCATTTCTTGTCGCTACCACCAACTACGGTTAAACATTGGACCCTAAGCTTTTAAGAATAACTCCAGCCTTTAAGAATAACTTAAAGACTTTCTTATTCCGCCGGGACTTTAAGTAGCCTATGCCACCGAGCGCCTCTGATTACAAATCTTAGCACCTGATTTTGGCGCTGTAGAAATTTTATTATTAATATTAGTATTAGTAAAATTTCTTCTGCGTTGCATGCATTTTATCTCGCAAAGATCTCGGAGATTGCCGGTATACAGTGCGTGCCAAAAAAAGAGTTCGCAAGGAATTGCGCTGATTTTTCAGCAGATACGATAGCTGTCATCGCGCCTTAACAAATCAGACGCGTCCTCTAACTCTTTCGACAACAGGTTCGGCAAAATGCTCGACAGCGCGTGCGTTCAGTTGTACAGTACAAACCCACATGTGTCAGAAACCGTACGACGCTCCGTGTCATTTGTAAATTTTCTTGAGTTGTGCGGTTTCTCTGATATCTGTGTTTGTACAACAAAATGCACGCGCTGTCGCGTCAAGTGTAAATGTTAATGACATAATTCTTGAACTTAAAAAAAAAACTATTTAACTGGAACTTATAATCGTCGCTACACGTACACTGAAAGCCGTTTGACGGTTGTTAGTAATGTTATGAAAGTATCTGCGATCATCTCCACATGGCCGTGATGCATCTGTCCACCAAATTTGATCTCAGAACCAACTTTCAGAACACTTGGTTCTAGTGCAAGTATGGCCGAACCCGTTATTGCCCAGTCGTCGAATAGCGATGCCCAGTTTGTTCAAGATTCCGTCACAACAGTCCCGTCGACAGCTAACTCAACAACACCATGCGCTTGATTTCAGGCAGTCTGCGACAAACTTACTTGCCATGGACGATGTGCAGTGTTTGTCTTTTAATAATATTCGCAATCAAAAGCTGTAAAAGTCTACATATGCGAGTAATACTGAGAGAATTCAAACAAACCGGTTATTGTGATAAACCACATTTTAAGCTTGTAACCATATCGACTGATCATGATTTTCATTATGATATTGTTAAAATACTATGTATACGAAACTATCGTTGACTTTAAACAACATTTACTATTCTGCTGCGTTTATTTATGCAATAGTAAAATCATAATATATTACGTTTTTATTTAGTGATAACACGCGAAGCTGAAAAACATGGCGGACGAAAATTCAACAGCACGTCAGAACATCAGCAGCACCATCAAAGCAATGCCAGATGGATTCTTTGACCCAGCATGGCAGTTAGCACTTACTGTCGAATTCTACTTCAGATACGCCGTCCTTGTCATCGGACTCGTGGGAACGGCAGCCAATGCGTTGGTGCTTTACGCTTTGATCGCACACCACGCACGTGAAACAAAGAAACGAGTAATCAACTTACTGATTATAAACCAGAATTGTCTGGACCTCTCATGCTGCCTTCTACTTGTCATATCTGTATGCGTCCAAATTAGCAATACCTACCTAACAGGAGCGATTGGCTATTTTCTTTGCACCATGTTCATCACCCACACCGCTGCATACTGCGATATGGGTGATGACAGTGGTGCAAAGTAAGTCGAAGGCTCCTGTTAGGTATACACTGCTGCGTACTGCGGTCTGTTTGGATCGATCATTAATCTCGTAGCTCTGACTCTTGAACGCTACCTGAAAGTGGTTCATCCTTTCTGGAGCAAGAAACATCTGAAACGTTGGATGATACGCGCAGTGATGGCTTTCGCCTGGATCGCTGGAATTGCATCAAATGTCCCGCTTTCATTCGTAACTTCTCGAGTCCAAGACGGACTTTGCCTTTATTCATTCGAGTCAGCAGAGTTGGATTTCATATATGGGATCTGCAACTTAGTCACTTTCTTTTTTGTTCCCCTCTTTATCTTTGTCTATTGTTACGGACGTATAGTAGTCGTTCTAAGAAGACAGATGCGTGTCATGGCGGCACACAACGTGGAAGGCTCATCCCAGATGAACGCATCACAAGCTCAGTCGAAACGAGTCAAATGGAACGTCATCAAGACCATGATCATCGTCAGCGTCGTCTTCGTCGTCTGTTACTGTCCAAATAACGTGTTTTTCTTGATACTAGTACGTGCGCCGCCAAACAGTACTTTAGTGGCCGGCTACTATCCGACGGTGTTCTTGATGTATCTGAATATCTGCATGAACCCGTTCATCTACGCTACGAAGCACGATGGTGTTAAACAGCAACTGGCTCGTCTCATCGTCTGCCGTAATCCAAATGACGTCGGAGATGCTCCAGGAAGCAGCAGTAACCGGGCTGGTGGAACACAACAAACACGCCCTGGAGTTGCACATAAATAACAGCTCAGAGAATATGACTAAGTCGGAATCAAAACTATAGACATAGACTATATACTCTTTGTTGTTTTCTGTGTAGACCTACTGTATTTTGTGATGTGCGTTGAATACCCGATTTAGTCGTTGCTTCTATTGTTATCCGTCAGCCTTCACTGGCTGCGGGTCCCGAAGCGTATACAGTATAATATTGCAGTACTGAGCTACAAAGTTCTTCACGATACCGCGCCGCGATACCTGGGACCACTCACTCGTGTCGCTGACATACCTGGTCGACGAGCACTCCGCTCTGCCTGCACCGATCGCCTGGAAGTACCTTATTTCAAACTTTCCACCATTGGCGGCCGAGCTTTTTCCGGTTGCCGCCTCACAGATCTGGAACTTACTACCAGACACAGTCGTTTCGGCACCAACACTGCGGTCGTTCCAGCACCAATTAAAAACTTTTTTATTTCAACGATCCTTCATTTATTAGCACTGTAATAGTGGTCTCGCAGTAACATTTGTTACTTTGGTCACTCTAATCCTCTTCTGATTGATTGATTGATTGTAGCATCGCTTCGTGGCACATTTGCACGTTTTCTGCCTTGTAAAGTAATGTATTGTATTGCGCCCTAATGTCGCCCTGAAGGCCATTCGACGCAGACGGCGCTGTGCAAGAGTCTCGACGACATTATTGAAGCAGCCGACAGTGGTCACATCACCGCCCTCATCAGTCTCGACATCTGTGCAGCATTTGACGCTGTCGATCAACAAATCCGCATTCAACGGCTAGAGGAAGAGTTCGGCATCACCGAGACCTACAGGAACTGGATCACGTCTTACCTCACAGGACGTTCAGCCACAGCGACATCACCTACTGTGGACGTTCCACTTGGTGTACTTCAGGGATCAGTTCTGGGTATGCTTTTGTACACGGTGTACGTCGCTCCGATAGGAAGACTCCTGGTGGTTGTGACCTTGGTGTCAACTACTATCAGTGTATACTCAGTCGTATAGGCTACCAAGCTTGAAGTTTCTGTGTCAGCTTCTTTAGCTATACTCTTCAGCAGTGCGTTGCAGCATTACATGCCTGGTTCAGTCAGAATGGATTGCTACCGAATCATGACAAATCTGAAGTTATGTACATCGGGACCAGACAACGTCTGCGCATCTCAGAGCTTCTAGAGACTGTCACCGTTGCTGGTAGCACAATAGCCACGACTGACAAACTTAAAGTCTTGGGTGTGGTTCTGAATAGTTCTCTGACGATTGATCAGCATAATCAGCATGTGCGAGACACAGTCGGGAACTGTAACTTCCACCTGCTCGCACTTCGTCACATTCGGTCTTCTTTTGACGTCAGACGTCGCAAACACGATAGCGTGCTCAATCATTGATCCCGGTTGGATTACTGTAACTCACTGTTAGTTGGAATTAGTGAACAAAATCTGGATATCATTCAGCATGTTCAGTCGATAGATGCTCTTACAGTTTGCAACGCTGGTCATCACTCACCGAGTTCTGATCTATTACATTCCCTTCACTGGCTGCCTGTCCGTCACAGAATTGAATTTAAGACAGCTACTCTGTGCTTCAAAGAGTAAAACTGGGCACTCCTTCTTACCTGAATAACATGTTAAAGCCGTACGTACCACTGCGAGCTCTGCGCTCATCAAACATGGATTTGTTAAACGTTCCTCGTACTGATACTTCACTGGGTCTGCGTCGCTTTTCTGTAGCTGGACCACGAGTTTGAAATCGCTTACCACACGAGCTGCGTCAATGCAATACACTTTCATGCTTTAAGCCAAAGCTCAAAACACACTACTACCGCCGCCACATGGACGACTGCCACCTTAATCTGGTCGCGCCTCCGATTGCGTTTTAGGACAGACCGATAACCGACTAACTGATATCACAAGCGAATCAGAAGCCCCGTGATGTGATGGCGCTGAAATGTCGTGTTACATCATTGCATTCTATGTGTTTTAGAATGATGTTGAATAGATTCGTTTCGTTGGTACAATCATTAATACAAAAACTGCTTACTCTACACAACTGAGTATTGATTTGTTACCTATTGACAACGTTCCGATGTCCGTCGGAAATCCTGATCACAGTCAACAAGTAGGGCTGCGGATATTAACGATTAATTTTGTGATTAATCGTTAGAGAATTTTAATTATTAAAATTATTTTTAACGATCAATCGCGCATGTTTTGTTACTTACTTACTTCAAAGTTACTTGGCGTAACCGGACGCCGTTTTCCGGCATAAAGTAAACCTGGCACCTATAGTATTATCGTTCCGTCATCCGCAGAACAAATCGAAACGAGCGCCCGGTCAGTGTTCAGGTACAAAGTGACATCAGCAGATCTCTGGCACAGTGGATTGCAACAGCTGGTCGGCCCATATCTGTTGTGGAAGATACAGGCTTACAACAAACACTGCGTATTGAAATGTGTTTGTTTTTTAAACTAAAACTGACTATTAATTAATCGTTATTTTGCAAAAAGTTAACTACTAAAATAATTTAATCTTTACCAGCGCTATCAACAAGACGTGATCAAGATGTCCGACGGACATCGAAACGTTGTCATTAGGTAACAATACTCAGTTGCATAGAGTAAGAAGTTTTATTATTAGTGTTTTAACTTGATTGAAAATTATCAATAAAATAATCTTACGCACTGCGTACATTTACATTATGGTCTGTGTCGTTTTGCTATGATGCTAATGATGAAAGCACGTGTATCGATTCTATAACTGTTAATCGAGCGTTACGTAGCAAAAGGTCTGCTACTGAGATCACGTTTCCGTCTGTCTGTCGTCCGTCTGTCTGTAACTAGAACTATTATAGCTTAAGGATATAAAATGATGCCGAATCTAGCATTTTCATCAGTCTCAACACAACCGCTATAGAGTATGGACTCCCTGGAAGATGTTGTTTTGCTCCAGATTGCTGTCCTCTGGCAAGATCTGCTTAAAAGAGATGTGGAGGAGGCCAGAAAAAACAGAGGAGGAGAAGACCCAGAAGATATCAGACCCGTCCATGGCTGGCAGAGGAGAGGAGGCTGTATGGACATTACGCCATACTGATGGAAGAGCTCAGAGTAGAAGACCCACAGTCCTTAAGTTCTTCAACTACCTCAGGATGGAGCCTGCCATGTATGATGAGTTGGTGCAGAGAGTGGGGTCAAATGGATAGAGAAGCAGGATACCAACACGAGGAAGGCGCTACCCAGACAGGCTTGAAGCTGACCATCACAGTGAGGCTTGCCATTTCGATTCTCCCTTGAATGACACCAGAATGTTTCGAATGCTGTTGGAATGCTGTAAGACTACTTAGAATGCAGCAACAGTGCAGTTAGAATACACTTCCAGTGCCGTTCGATATTTCTCCACTTCGAATGCACCCCCGAAAGTTTTCAGCGTGAGCAAAACATTCCGGCCAGACACAAGAATGTGCCCGACTATTTGGAATGCACAAAGAATGCAGTCAGAATTTTTAGAATGCATTTCGATTATCAAAGAATATACAACGAATTTTCATTCCGATGGCATTCCGGCACTAGTGTGACTACGCTTTAAGTTTTTCGCCGTTTTTGCGCGCCCGAGTCTTGTTTGAAGTGCTTGCAAGTTGGATTCACCTGGGACCTGAAGCATGAAAGTTAGTGTCAAAAAAACTAGAGTTCCTTGGTGTACCCGACAGTGATAACGATGACCCTACGGTCATCAGTTTTGAGTCATTACCAGTGTGCGTCAAACAGACAGACGGACAGACATACACGCCGCTTATACCTAAGTCGCGCTCTAGCATAAATGAGCGCAACCATCAAACTGTTGGCGTCAACGACTGCCTTATAACTACATGTAAACCGTATGGCGGCCTTATGTTGACTGTATCCGCATCGCGTTGCAGGAAAAAGTTTTACTCTCGATGTGATGCAGTCATATGAAGTATAGCAGTGCATCAACATTATTATTGTATGTCGTTAGTGTTCGAAGAATTGCGATGAACACTGTATAACCTCGCGTACGATGTCGGCCGAACATTTAGTACTCAGTTGTATGCATTATTATACGCTATTTAGGCATACAATTAGAAGCTTAGGCGTGGCAATTAGTAGGTAGCGAACAGCGCAGAATAGACATCCTGTTGCATTACTAATGACTATGATGTGTATAGCAGCCTAGAGCTTATTAGCTATCTACAAGAGCACGATGTTGTACGTTAACCGAATGTCGACTTTATTCTACGTTTTCTGCTCAAACTCTATCAGTGAGTAGGCCTGTGTTGTTTTATTGTATTATGCACATTACAAATGATAGGCCAATACATGCATTGCAAAAACTTAGTAGTTTAAAGCAACGTTTAAGGAGGACGGCATATAACACAACTAAAATAGCAAAAATGAAAACGGTGATATCAATTTGGCAGCACATAGCTACCTAAATTGTTAATGTATTATTGTATTCCTAGATAATATCACCTGTGCAGCTTACGTTCTAAACTCAAATTATAATCTATAGTTTT